>JAEEGL012038453.1_pt1 | contig 33236 bp, 32 predicted proteins | sample 9134231 | NCBI WGS metagenome assembly JAEEGL01 (sample SAMN16246548, study PRJNA631951) | gut metagenome | biome: gut microbiome; feature: rumen; material: fiber-attached | host: Bos | place: Iran: Karaj | collected 2018-10 | reverse complement strand
TTAATCAAATTATTACACAAAACATCAGGATTAGGAGTAATTCACTTAGAATATCACTCAAATATATAATCGATAATCCTTTCTTGATATTCCTTCTGCAAATCAAAGGACAATAATTCTATTCATAAAAACTTAGCTACTTTAATAGCCTCCTCAGCATCTTTAAACGTAGTACAATTTCATTTATCTGAAACATAATTTTTCATAAATCATCAAACCACTTCATATCATTGTTCCAAAAGTAGGGCAGCACTTACCGCCGAATCTACTCATCCAGATAATCATACTAAAACTTTGCTACTCATCAAAAATCAACTTTATATAAAATTGAAATATTAGTAACGTTTTAACTATCATTTTCAATTATAAATAAAAAGTTGTCAAAAACTTGACAAATTCCATATTAATAAATATAATATGTTATATAAAGAATATTTTACATTCTAAACATTCAAAATGGCAAAAGAAAGAATGACAACAGAAAAAGCATATGAATTAGTAAACCAATACAACGAGGATCGCGAAAATCACGCAAATTGACTAAGAAAACTTAACCTATCATGATGACAAATTTTTAATTTATTAAGAGATCGAGACAAAGAAAACCTAACACCGGAAATAAAAGAAGCTATGTCCAAGGTTAAAAAAGCAAACAAAAGAGCATACGATACTGCAAAATGAATTCTATGAATAGATGATACAAACCCCGAAAATCGCACAGACAGAGAAAAAGAAGATTTACGTTACCAATATGAAAAAGCAAAAAAATGGTCATACGACATAGTTAAAGGAAGAAAAAATCGTTTATCTCATGATTTAAAAACAGTAGAAAGTGATATACGCCAAAAAAGAAAAAAAATTACTTCTATTTTGAAAGAAATTCTTTGAAATCAAAGTACATCTCCCGAAGATTCAACAGTAAACACAAAGCTAAACAAAGTAAGATCCATAATAGAAAAAGATCTCAAGGGTGACGTATTTTACAGTGGTAATGGTGATAATAATTGAGAGATAAAATTGTTTTCAATATCTCTACCATTTGAAATTACCGACTTACTTGTAAGTCATTGATGAGATGATGCTAGAATAAAAATTAAATTTGATAAAATATCATACGATAGATATTTTCACGTTGGCGATAGCAAAGATATATATAAACACATTAATGAATTAGACAATTTAGAAATAAAATTAGATGAATATCGCAAAAAACAAATTAAAAATAAATCTAACTAAATTTTTAATATTCTAACTCAACTCCAAAAATCTTAATTCTACCTTTCTAAGTCAGAATTTTGGATTTTGAAATTTTACTATTGCCATATTATTCCAAACTTCCATCACATAACCAACACCAAATAACTTATGTCTAACTGTATCTCATTCAGAAATATTACTAGACATTTCATTTCCTAATCATCACGACAAATCATAACTTTTTACCAAATTCTGAGGCAATTCTGCTAAAAATCTGCTTGGTGGATTATTTTTCACTTGTCACCAAGTCATTCTAGAATGAGCATATGACATAAACAAAACATCTTTTGCTCTTGTAACCGCCACATACATCAGCCTTCTTTCTTCTTCCAATAATTTTGGATCAAGTGTAGAATTTGAAAGTGGAAAAATTCCATCTTCCAATCACACAATAAAAACACAAGGAAATTCCAATCATTTACTTGAATGAACTGTCATCAATTTTACAGCATCAATATCTCATTTTTCATTCTCAGTTATATCACTCAAAAGTGAAACTTCTTCCATAAACTGCCTAAGCGTAGGCTCTCATTTTTCAATATACTTACTCGCCATATTTATTAATTGTCCAACATTCTCATATTTTTCTTCCGCCTGTTGTTCTCATCATTCCTCCTTGATTAAATAATCCTTATAATTAATTTTCTTTACCATAGCTTCAATAAAATCTGAAGGACTTTCAACTACCAATTCTTCTTTTAATTCCTCGATTGCCATAATAAAAGATTTAATTCCAGTCATAGCTTGCGGAGAAAGTTTCAATTCATCAGGTAAAATTTCTGCTTTCCATAATTTCTTTATCGTATCATAAATCGCTTCATCGTTTTCAAGCGCATAATCTTCAATTTTTCCCCAAGTCGTGGCTCAAATTTTCCTATTTGGAATGTTTATAATTCTCTTTAATGCCAAATTATCTCTATCATTCAAGAAAAATCTTAAATACGCTAAAACATCTTTAATCTCTTTTCTTTCAAAAAACTTAAATGCTCACCAAATTTTATAAGGAATTCATTCTTGAATAAACAAACTCTCAAATACACTTGATTGAGAATTAGTTCTATAAAGAATAGCTACTTGTCATCGCTCCCTAAATTTACCAGTATTCTTCATTTTTTTTATCAATTCTATTGTATTTGCTGCTTCATCTATATCGCTGCTATGCGAAAAAATTGTAATCATATCTCTTTCCGTTCACGTCCTATGTGGTTTAATACTTTTTTCATACTGACGAGCATTATTTTTAATTATAGCATTTCACGCCTCTACAATATGTGGTTTAGAGCGATAATTTATCTGTAACTTGAACATCTGAATATCTGACCAATACATTTTTACATTCAAAAAATTCTCCATCAAAGCTCATCTCCACCCATAAATACTCTGAAAGTCATCTCAAATCAAAGTCATTTTTGCTCATCATCCACTTATCATTTTCATCAATTCAAACTGTATCCAGTTCGTATCTTGAGCCTCGTCTACTAAAATATAATCAAACGCATTTTGCCATTTTTGTAAAATCGTTGATTCCTTCTTAAATAACAAATAGGGGAGCAATAGTAAATCATCAAAATCCAATGAATTAGAAGTCTCCAAAGCTTTTTGATACTCTTCATAAACCTTTCACATAGTTTCATCATAATTTGAATTAACTCATTTCAAAAAATCTGAAGGGAACATTCCATCATTCTTCAATTTTGAGATAACTCACTTTACTTCATTTGGTTTAAAAACATCTTGTAAATTCAACCTTTTTAATATTTCTTTTAACACACTTGCTGTATCATTCGTATCTAATATTGTAAAATCTTTGGTATATTTCATTCATAATTTATCTATATCTTCTTTCAAAATTTTTAAAAAAATCGAATGAAATGTTCCTATCCATTTCATCTGATAAGGAAACAAACGATATTGATTTCACATACTTTCTTGTTTATCTGCCTCAATAGCCACCAAAAAATCCATAATATCATCATGTTCTCAATCATTTTGAACTTCTAATTTAACCTCATTTTTTCAATTTATTTCTTCATCTACTTTTCATCAAATTTCTTCTGATATTTTAATTAGTCTCTCCTTCATTTCATTAGCTGCTTTATTTGTGAAAGTTACAGCCAAAACTCTCTGGATGGGAGTTTTTAATCACCACCATAAATAAGCAATTTTATAAGTCAAAACCCTGGTTTTACCAGAACCAGCTCCAGCAATAATCAATGATGAAGTGTCTGTATGTAAAGCCGCTAAAGTCTGTTCATCATTCAACTGTGAAGATATATAATCTTTTATATTCATGCGTTTTTTATATAATTAATTAAGAAAAATCTGATTAATACTCAATAGAAGTTGCTCAATATTTATCATAATATTTTTGAATGTTATCTGGCGTTTTATATTTTGGAAACAATTTCTGATTCAACAACATACTAGCATTTAACTCCTCTGAAATATTTCCATTATTCTGAATCCACTCATCCACTTCTTCTGCTTTATATCAATTCTTTATACATATCTTTCTAATTTCTTCTCAATCCATAATATGATACTTTCAAGCTGGTTTTCTACGATTCGCTTCATACATTTTTGTACCATCTTTAATAGACAATGCGATTTCCCACGCTTCTTTATCTTTATCTCTCAAATAACGATAATCATTATCAACAATCAGCTTTGTATTTGTTTGTTTAGCTAGCTCATAAATAAATTTATTTACTTTTTTCGTAACAGGTAACAAACCTTCATCCTGAGCCGTTATCTCTAAATAACATTTCTCTCAAAACAGTTCATGCAACATATCATAAATCTCCTTAATTTTAGCTTCACTTTCTCATGCTGACAACATTTTAGAAATCCAACTTAATTCTCATCATGTAAAAATCCTAATTCATTCAGACTTTTCTTTCAAAATATTTAAATCCAATTTCTGCGTTCAGTTCGTAAATCCAGCTTGATTAGCATAGGCAACCAATTCCATCATGTTATGATATCATTGATCTGTTTCTGCCAACAAACACAAATTTCACACACTTTTACCAACTCATGAAGACTTTAAATCCATCACAAATCAAATTTCTAAACCAAATATTGCTTTCACTCATTTATCATTTTCATCTTCAGGATTTTTTGAATCTTTCGCCGCTAAAAAAAACGACGGCACTCAAAACATACCATTATAATCAGTTATAGTAATTGCAGAAAGTCACAACTCTTTCGCACGTTTCACAATATCTTTTGGTTGTCCTAAAGCTTCCAAAAAGCTAAATGTACTATGTCAATGTAGAGGTACATACATCAAAGTAATAAATTGAAAAATAAAGATATTTCAACGACTCAATAGTAAAAATTTCAGATATTTTTTCAATTATATTATTCACAAAATTCCACTATTTTTTCTTATTTTTTAACCTTAAACACTTTTGATTAATCCAATACAATATCATAGCAAATATTGCTCCACACGTATCCATCAACATATCTTTCTGCGCATCCCAGATATCTCATTGACTTCAAAGTACAGCATCTCAGGTAGCAGGATCAAAATAAACAGCATACCACCATTCAAATATTTCATATAATCCAGCTAATGAAACCATAAAAAGAAATCAGAATAAATATAATACAATTTTATTATTCACCATCTTCTTCCTATCCAAAAGCTCAATAATTGGGAAAGCATAAAATCAAATAATAAAATGACCAACTCTATCATACATATTTCTCTCAAATCCAAACAAATCATTAAACCAATCAAATGGAACATTTTCAAATGTATAGTGACCTCAAATCGTATGAATCACTATCCAGGCAAACATCATCAAATAAGAAAAATTAGAAAATCTGAATTTCTTGAAAGTAAAAATTAATACTAACACAACTGCCAAAACCGTTCATTCTTCAGCATACCAAACTCATCTATCCACAGGATTAATTCCACTCCAAATTAATAATACAATATATATTAAAAGTAATAAATATGGAAAATATTCTTTTATTTTTTTCATAACAATAAATAGAAAAATAAACATGATACCATATAACAAAAAATACACTATTTTCAAGCAATTAAAATTATAAACATCATATAAGACATATATCATCAAAATTAATTACAAAATTTATAAAATTAACATGATAAAAAAGTCCAAGTATTTTTGACTTTTTTATAAATTATAATTATAATATATTATATGTTTTATATATTTATTTAATAAAATGTTTCCAGAGAGCCCAAAAGAAATAAATGAACAAGAAAAAACAATAGAAAAGAGTTTATCAACATTAAAATCTGAAATAGATAAGCCGTGACAAGTCAAATATTTAAAAGAAAGTAAAGATAAAAAATATAATATTTATGGATATAAATTGGTACAATGAGGGACAAAATGATGAATTAAAAATCAATATATCAAACAAATATGAACACGGATTGAATGAACTAAATTTACAGATGCAAACGGAAATGAAATAAAAAAAGATAAATTCATTGCATGAGAAATAGTATTTCTCCGAGTACCAAAAAAAGAAAAAAATGAATCTCAAAAAACTCCATGAAAATTTGAGTATGTTAGAAACACAAAAGACAAAGATAATAGAAATTGGAAAGTATATAGATACACTTTTTCAGAATGAGGTACACTTTGATGAGTATCTAATAAACGAGATGCTAAAATGTGAATTAGCTTAGCAGAAGTACAACCATATAAATTCTGTGATGCAAACTGAAATGAATTAAAGAAAAAACGTTTTAATAAATGAGAAACAGTATACATTAAAATAGCAAACGCAGATATTATAGATCCCACTCCAGAAATGAGTAAAGAAGAAATAATGAAAATATCAGATAATGACTTAATTGAACTAAACAACTATTACCATAACAACCGATATAAAATATGGCATAAAGATAAATTATGACATTTCATAAAACTAAACAACAAAAAATTATATTTAGAATATAGTAATCCACAGCATAATTGATCCTACATATACCTAGGTTGATGAGATGGACTTCGAACCATTTCAATTTATAGAAAAACATGAAATAAATATCAATGAATTTACTACGATACAGATTCATCAACAAACGTATATAGATGAGAACTAAAATACAACTCATGATGGTGAGCCGTTCCTATAAACTGACGGAATTATTAATAATACAAAAAACAATACGATACATCAATAACAAAAAAAAACTAAAAGTAAAATTTTTCTTATAAAAGAATTAAGAAAATAGCACGTGTTATAAACGTGCAATTAATATATAAAAATACACTACACTTGAAATTAAATATTTTTTTTTTAAAAGATAAAATATATTTCACTTTATCTTAAAATCTGAATGTATAAAAAATTCACCTTAGAAGAGCTATCTACAATCCAAAATAATCTAATTCCGCACTTACATACAATCATTCAAAGGGAAAAATGCCAGTGAGTAAACGACTTTTTCAAAATTGCATTTCGTGAATGAAATGAAGTTATGTTTTTTGACAGATGAAACCCTCTAATATCAATACAATTAACCAACAATCGAATTCATATCACAGATGAAGTAGATAACATCCAAATACAAGTTCCGGCAAATGATAAAGGAGAGTTGAACCGCCTCATGATTCGTTATATTTCAAAAAAACAAAGACAAATCTGACAAAAAACTATCGGACAAATACTCATGGACGCTTTTGTTCAGTGAAAATTCTATGATATACTTTGAAAGCCATACTTAGTTTACGATATCGAAACAGCTTTAATTTCATGAGAAGTATCAGAAACTAATTTTCCAGAATATTACTTATGATTTAGTATGGAGGAACTTGAACCAGGAAAGATGACATATTCATGTATCATGAAAGATGATCTAAATGATTTTGTACAAAAAATGTTAAATTTTGACTGATATATCGTAGGATATAACCAAATTTATTTCGATAATCCCGTAAGTATTTATAATTCCTGATTAACAAAAAATGAAGTAGAAATCTTAAATAAAAAAAGTTTAGACTTATATGTTTTTTTTCAACAACTTACTGGAAGAAGAATATGATTAAATAAAGTTTCTGATTCTCTAGTTTGACTTAAAAAAACCTTAGATTCCTGAGCTGATGTTGAAAGTCTATGGAAAGAACGAAAGTCATCAAATGACAAAAAAATCCTGAAAAAAATACAAGAATATTGTAAAAATGATGTTAGAATGACGGCTTTAGTTTTACTTTATTTGCTACATTTTCAGAAAGTTGATATGGATAACGAAGATTATACATTTGATACAACAAAATTTATTGAATTAGCAAAGTTCTCTGAAAAGAAATTTTCAGAAAATTATAGTATTCAAAATAACTCATTATTCTCTTAAAAAAATCTAACATTCATATTTTATTAAAACTTGAAACCAAAATTAAAAATAGTAATTTATATTCAGAATTTACTTCCTATTTTATAAAGGTGCACATCAAAAAATATAATGCCTTCACATTAATTGAAATGATTGTTGTCGTAATGATGATATGAATTTTAATGATGGCAACAACTATGTACTTATGATGAAGTGACGAAAAAAGGAAAACAATAGAAGCTCAATGATGTGCAAATTCATTATGATGAGAAATCAACAACTTTTTATTTTACACTCTAACGAGTAAACACTTAGATTCAGACATACAATCTCCCAACTATTATATTATAGAGTTCACATGATGAAACAACGGTAATAGTTATTGCTATAGTGGAGATATGTGTGATAAAATAAATTTATCTTACTCAACTTGAGACGAACCAACTGATATAGGAGTATATAAAACACTTACCATTTCTTCCACATGCAAACAAAACAACCAACCATTAAGATTTTTTCGGAGCTGAACAGAGACCACCTACATAATCATGAATAAATGATTTTCTCCAAAAAGCATTAATGATAGAAACATGTTCTACTTAAAAAATATTAATAACGATAACGACTTATTATGATATGTAATAGTATGACTCTGCCTTAACAAAGATTGTACTAGCTTAAAAGAAATATGAAGATTTGTCGCAGATGCCCGCTCTCAGACCGTATCTTTAGCAAATTGTAAATATTATGATGATAATAATGGAGTCAAATGTAAAACTCGAGAAGGTTGCCAAATTTACGATTCAACAGATCCTACAACATGTCTAGAATATTAAAATTACTATCTATCCAACCATACCTAAGATTTTATGAAATTATGAATTATCCAGTTCCCAAAAAAGCTGAGCTATTTTTCCAATATTCTGATACCGAACGTACAAATCTAAATAAAATGCTAAAAAATATAAGAAAAGATGAATCAGAAAACTTCTTCTCTTGGGATAAAGAATCCGAATACATGGACGAGTACATACAAGAAATCAAAAGACTCAAATCCACATTTCAATCTATTCCATTTGTTGAACAGATTTTTCTATGTAATTCAATCAGCTTTAACGCTTTAGACAATAATTCAGATATCGATTTATTTATTATTGCTGAACCTTGAAGAATCCGAACCGTAAAATTTCGAAGTATGATATTATTCACACTTAAATGAGCAAAACGCTTTTGAAAAAAAAGTAGAAAAAAAATCTGTCTCTCTTTTTTCATTACTTCTGATTCTCAAAATCTATATCCAATTTCTCTATCCTCCTTAGATATATATCTGGCATATTGGATAGCTCATTTAGTTTTAATTTATCAACCCGAAGAAGAACTTAATAACTCATTCTTTGAGAATAATAAACGAATAAAATGAATTCTTCCAAATTATCAAGAGAAACAAACAATTTCTCTATGAATAAACCCATTTTCATGAAACACTAATTTTAAAAACACAATGGAAAATCTTGGAAATTGATTTCTATGAAATATCTTTGAACAAATAGTAAAACTCATTCAAAAAGCAATAATTCGCCTAAAAATAATGATAAATCCTGTATGAAATAAAGATGTAATAATTTCAGACACCATGTTAAAATTTCACCAAGATATAAGAGAAAAGGTTTCACTTAAATACAATATAAAAGTAAAATAAATTCTGATTTTACCCATTATTTTACTATTATGCAAAAAGGAATATTTATAGTGATCGACGGAACTGACTGAAGTGGAAAGGCTACTCAAACAAAACTCTTGATGGAAAGATTAAAAGGGGAGTGATACGATGTAGAAATCGCTGATTTTCCACAATATTGAAAAAAATCCGCATGAATGGTTGAAGAATACCTCAATTGAAACCTATGAACAGCTGATGAAGTTTGACCATATAGAGCATCAGTATTTTACGCAGTAGATAGATATGAAGCATCTCCAAGAATTAAGAAACGATTAGAAGAATGAAAAATAGTAATCTCAAACAGATACGTTTCATCTAATATGTGACACCAAGCAGGGAAAATTCACGACTTAATCGAAAGAGATAAATTTTTACAATGGCTAGATGATTTTGAATATTGATTATTCTGAATTCCTAGACCTGATATGAATATCTTACTATACATGCCAACAGAAATCTGACAACAATTAGTAGATCAAAAATGAAAAAGGGAATATACAGATAAAAAAAGAGATATACACGAAGCTGATTTAAACCATCTCAAAAATGCAGCAGAAGCTTATAAATACGTCGCTAATAAATATAATCGAACAATTATCGATAGCGCACCAAATTGAAATCTAAAACCCATAGAAGAGATTTCTGATGAACTATGGCATATTGTAATAGATAAAATTAAAGGATAAAATTTTAACAAAACGATGCCACAGACCCAACATATACATGTTGGTTTTTTAAAAAGACCAAGAAACCCCGCATCAAGACTGATATTTTTCTCCGAAAACCAAAAGTTATCATATCAAAAATTGCTAAAATTTTATACTACTCAATCTGATAACCAAAATATATCACGAAATAAAAATATTGGTTTGTTTTTTTTAATAACATTTGTAAAAGATATTCAGACACAAATAAAATAAAAATATTTATGTAGTTTTACTTCCTATTCTAATCCGCACATGAACGATATTAGAGCAATCTTTGATATTGGAAATGACACTATCAAAGCTGTTGTATTCTGAAAAGATAACGACAAAGATGTTATCTTAGCTAAACAAATAGAACCCGTAATGTGAATGAGAAAATGAAAAATTTTACAAGCTGAAGATTTTACGAACGTATTAAATAAAATTGTTGAGTATTTTATCAAAAAACTAGGAGGAGATTTTATCGATAAAGTATATGTAGGAATCTCTCACCCTGAAATGATAACTCAAAGAATCATTGAATGAAAAAGAATTATGAATGAGGCTGTTGAAATGGAAGATTTAAATCATCTCTCTAGAATAGTAGGGGAGATAGCCAATGTAAACAACTATGAAACTATCAAAATCGTTCCCGTATCTCGAATTCTAGATGAAACAAAAAGAGAAAAAGATCCAATCTGATTGAAATGTAAAAAACTCGATTTGATGGCAGATGTATTTATGATACCAAAAAACTTCTACAACTGACTTATCGATGCTTTCGATAAAATTGGATTAGCTGTTGCTGATATCATTCCAAACATTCTTGCAGCTAGTGAAATTGCTGTAGATTATGATCATAAAGATCTTGGAACAGTGTTGGTTGATATCGGTAAGAATCAAACTTCTTACGTAATCTACGAAGATTGATATCCACTAGGATATTGAACATTACCAATCGGTTGAGAAGAAGTTACAAAAGATATTTCAATCTGAATGCAAGTTGATATTAAAGAAGCTGAAGATATTAAAAAAACCAATTGAAGCTGCATAATCGATAACGAAGCTCCTCAAGACCTACCACTAGATACTCATTTCCTTACAGAAATTATCAGTGCCAGATATGAACAAATATTCTGAAAAATTAATGACCATTTATTTAAACTAGAAAAAGACTGAAGATTACCTTGAGGAATAATATTACTATGATGATGAGCTAAGACTAAATACATCGATATACTCTCAAAAGAAGTATTCAAGTTAGCTTCATTCTATGCAAAAGATCAAGTATTAAATATTGGTGACTTATCAAACAACATCCAATTCTTAAATGTAATTTGATGTTATTATCGATCATTAAAATATGTAGAAGAAGGACACCATGGATGATGAGGATTTAACGTCTTAAAAATATGATGAAGAATCTGAAAATTTTTCAAAGATTTGTTTTAATCCACATACATTAAAACAAAAATCTTAAACACATAATTCAAACTTTTATTCTCTTATTTGAAAATTAATCATGACTATTCAAGAAATAACTCTTCCTCCAATCACTCCAGGTGCAAAAATTAAAGTTGTATGAGTTTGATGAGGTGGAAACAAAGCCCTAAACAGAATTATTCAACAATGAATTGAAGGTGTTGAATTTATCGCAATCAATACTGATGCTCAAGATTTGGCAGCAAATCTATCATCATCTAAAGTTAATATTTGAATGAATATTACTAAATGACTTTGAGCATGAGCAAATCCTGAAATCTGAAGAAAAGCTGCAGAAGAATCAGAAAACGAAATCAAACAAGCATTAGGAGATGCTGATATGGTATTCGTTACAGCATGAATGTGATGAGGTACTGGAACATGAGCTGCTCCTGTTATCGCATGAATCGCAAAAAGTATGTGAATTCTAACAATAGGTATCGTTACTAAACCTTTCAGTTTCGAATGAAAAAAGAGAGAAGAAAATGCTAATGATGGATTAGTTAAAATGAAAGATAATGTAGATACATTAATTGTAATTCCTAACGACAAAATATTCAACATTTCTGACAGAAAAACAACATTCAAACAAGCTTTTGAAATGATAGACAAAGTATTATACTTAGGAATTCAATGAATCTCAGATTTAATTACTAAACCATGAGATATCAATATCGACTTTGCCGATATTAAAGAAATCATGCTAAATTCTGGAAACGCATTACTAGGAATCGGTTACGGAGCAGGAGAAAAGAGGGCAGTAGACGCCGCAAGAAAAGCTATTGAGAATCCTCTTCTTGAAACAAATCTTGATGGAGCCAAGAAAATTATCTTCGCTGTGAGTGGAGGTTCAGATTTATCTCCATATGAAGTTCAAGAAGCTGCTGATGTTGTTCAAAAGATTCTTGATCCTGAAGCAAACATGATTTGGTGAATGTCATTTGATGATTCTTTCGAAGATGAGGTAAAAGTTACAATTATTGCAACATGATTTAATGAACAAGCAGATAGTAGCAGAAAAGTAGTTAAAACAGATACTTTCGGAAGACCTATCAGAGCTCCACAATCTGAAAACTTTATTACAAGAGCTGTAAATCAAACAACATGATGATTCACTGCTAGTCAGAACTGATTCTCATCATCAAATATAGATACTCCAGATGTTATAAATGATGCATTCCGTACTCCAGATCATTCTGAAGAAGATCGAGAAATGCCTGCATTCATGAAAAAACAATTGAATAATTGAGATGATAAAAAAGATGAATAATATGAAATACTAACCAGATAAAAGTCACACTCATATAAAAAGGCTGATTCTAAAATTAGGATCAGCTTTTTCAAAATATTAATTTAAAACAAACAATTATCATAATAGAAATCAATACTTCTTAATCAAATTTTTAATTTCCTCCGACAAAGAAGGATAGATTGGCTTAATTAACAAATACAACCTATTTAATGATGTATTGTGCTTCCCCAATTTTATAATTTTTTCAATATTCTGTAAATTCAATGATTTACCATTTTTCTTAATGGCTTTTTTAATACATGCCTCTATATATCAACGATTCGTCGTATCAAAGTTATAAAGACACTCAAGAATTGATAACTCTAAATTTGCGATTAATATATTTTTACAATTTAACATAGATACTTCATCTGTTAATTTCACCATCTGAGAAAAAATGTTCTTTCATTTAGCTTCATATTTTTTGAATAAAATCTTCTTCTCAAAAGCTACGGTTTCTATAGTCTGCTTTTCCTTATTCACTACCATAATAGTTTCAGGGATAGTTACACCGTTTCAATATAACTGAATCTCTAACGCCGTTAATCATCAAATATACCACTGTTTACTAACATTATTGCAATGATTTTTCAATAATTTTCGATACCATTGTTCTTCAATCTCCTCTACAACAAGAGGCTTATCTGGATTTGTTATGTAAAACAAATCCTTTCTTAACAAATATAAAAATCAACGATTTCTTAATTGAAACGTTATCTTATAAATTTTGTTAATCGACGTATTTTCTCAAAATGACATATATACAAAATTTTTAAGATCCGCAGAAGATATAATTTTCTTTTTTTGCTTTCTTAGAATTTGAATTAAATCATCAATAGAGCTTCCCATTTAACACTTACCCATATAAAAATATAGATAATTTTTTATATAAAACCTTCCTAAAAATTCAAGAGATTTTTCTAATTTTTTTAGTAGACTTTTCCATTGAAAAAAGACACGATAATCATAAAAGCATGGTAGTTGATTTATGAATTTTATTTTACAGATAAGCCAATAAAATATGTTTCAATGAGCTTTAATAGATTCTAATATATGCGCAAAAAGGGACGTTACCCGGAATTCTGTTAAAGCTAGTTTTACAGAAATTCAGCAGAGTAATTACGAAGTTTTGCTTGAAGTTAGTTCAAATAAGTTCTTAGTAAATATGATAACAGATGTTTCATGAGTAATTCAATGATTTGAAATAATAGCCGTAAAATGATTTACAGAACTATCCAAAAATGTAATTAAAGTTGTAAAAAGCGTTGTCTCTCATATGTGGGAGATGTGCCAGAAATAAAACACTGAATAATAAATACTGCATTTAACTATCTTTTATAGTCATGGATTTAGAAATTAAAAATAAAGAAAACAAACCATGACCCGAAAAAAGTTTTTTAGGTTACGTTCGCGAAATTCGGAACAATCTAAAGAATTTTGTTTCTGAAATTTTTTCAACAAATAAAGAGAATAAACAAGAATTGAATAATTTAAAACAAGATGTAAAAGTTGATAAGAGCAATAAGATCGTTGATAAAGACAATAAGATCATTGATAAAAATAAAGGATTATTCCAAAATCTTAAAGCAATATGTGTTCGTAGTAAAAAATACTGAGATGTTAATAAAGATGATTGTGGCTTTGTATCTATTTGATTACTACAATTTCACGGTGATAAAACATGAAAGATTCTAAAGAACATCAAATCAGTAGATCCTGATAGATTTAACTCTATCATGACAGATCCTCTATTTAAAGACATCGATAAAGCATGAAAATCTAAACGAAATGATACACAAGCTAGCCAATATAAAAAACTGATGGAAGATCCTAAAGCTCAAAGAGAAATGGATAAAGCAGTGAATGAAACAATTGAGTGATATTTAGAAAAAGTAAGATCATGGTGAGTGACTGATGAAAAAGCCATATTAACATTCTGAAGACTTTGTAATTATGGATCAGCATATGCCAAAAAAATTCATAAAAAAATGATAGAAAATGGCGCAAATACTAACGATTATAAACAGATAATAGAATGGTTTGAAAAGACAGAGGAATCACAAGGAAAGACAATAACAAGTCAAAAATTTAAAAAGAAATATTCCTATTTTTGAAATAAATCCATAGAGGAAGTTTTAGATGAATATGATGCATAAATATAAGTTTTATCTATTTCATACGATGAAATGCCCGGAATAAAGAAATTAGATGACGTAGATTGATTAAAGAATTTCAACAACGAAAATAGTTACGATATTTCGTTTGATCTATTTAAAACTTTTTCAAATTCAGAAGAAGAACTAAAAAAATTCTGAGACATGTTTTCAGATTTCTACTATATAACCTGTCCTGCATTTAAAGAAGCCATTGATCAACGAAAAGATATACCTGAAATACATAAAATCCTAGAAAGATATGCCCACACAGCAGACGGACGCCCTTTAGAAATCCTAATAGGTAAATATAGTGAAGAAACTATAACAAAAGCTCTAAAAAGAGCTGAAGAAAAAAGAAAAGAGCTTGAATGAACATGAATGACTGTTCACGACCCAAAACATTATATGCATATTATTTGATTTTATTGAGGAACTGCATGAAGAACAAACGAATACATAATATGAAAAATCAAAAAAATATTTCCCGATAAAATAAACACTATTAAGATTAAGCCCTAATAAATAATTAATCATACAAAAAAAGTGGATTCACATCCACTTTTTTCTAATTCCAAAAATATTATTTACTTTTCTTAAAGAAATAATTAAACAAACAAGCCGCTAAAGCTGCTCAAATTAATGGAGCAACAATAAATACCCAAACTGATCCTAAAGCTCAATCCTGGAACAAAGCCGGTCCAAAACTTCTAGCTGGATTTACAGAAGTTCCTGTTAATCCTAATCATAAAAGATGTACCAAAGTTAATGATAATCAGATTACAAGTCCAGCAACTGAAGCATTTTCAGATTTATTAGTAGCTCAAAGTACAGCAAATACAAATACAAAAGTCAAAATTACCTCTGCTAATAATCCAAGCCAAGCATTTCCTCCAACTCAATCTAATCCATTTGCTCACAAACTATCAAATCCTCATAATAAAACTCCTAAAATCAAAGCTCATAAAATTCATCATATAAATTGAGCAAGCATATAAAGTCAGCATTCTTTACCCTTCATTTTTCATGTTAACCATACTCATAAACTTACAGCTGGATTAACATGGCATCCTGAAATTGGACCAATAGCATAAGCTAAAGCTACAATTACAAGTCAGAATGCTAATGCTGTAGCTACAGGATCTACACCAGTCCAAACAGCCACTCCACATCAAAAGACCACAAGAACCATAGTTCATAGACACTCAGCGATGAATTTTTTCATGACATTGTATAAGAAAATAAAAATACAATTACTGAATATTAACTCTAAACAAAAAATCAAGATATTTTAAATAACTTCACGATTATCTTGAAAAATAATTCATCTTTATTAATTTACGATTGTTTTATTATTAAAGTTTTTGTATGAAAAAATTTTTTACCGCAACTAACACTCTAATTATAATCAATGTTGTAATTTTTCTTCTAGAAGAACTGGCATGATGAAGTACCGATACCACAGTAGCATTTAATTTTTGAGCAATGTTCACCCCAGTTTTTACAGCTCAACCACGAAGAGCATTTACAGCAATGTTTCTCCATTTTGGTAGCGCTCATATATTTATGAATATGGTATCCTTATATAATATTTGACCTTCTATCGAATATCTCATGTGAAAATGGAGATACCTGATAATTTACCTTATTAGTTGAATATGCTGAAATCTATTAGTATTTGGAGTGGAATCATTCACTCAAGACTTTTCACTATGAGCTTGAGCATCTTGAGCAATATTCTGAATCTTGTGAGCTTGGTTAGCTTTTGTTCTATTCTTTTCAGATAAATTAAAATGACAAACAGATATTAAACAAGTAGTAATGTCTGTACTTTTTGCTCTACTCCCTTGATTTATGCCATGAATATCACTAACAGCTCATATCTGATGATTAATATGAGGTTTCTTAACGTGTTATATATTTTTACTAACAAAGAAACTATCCAATAAGAAAACTATTTAATCAAAATATATCATTCAATATCATTAAAATTAGTTTCTCATTCTTCATTTTCTTCTAATGAGAATCCATTAATTACAATTTTATAATTTTCTTCTGAAACCTCTAAAGCTGGTTTCTTTAGTATCTCTTTTTCTTCATCAGTCAAATCATATTTCGCATATATATCAGCTTTTTCTTTAAGCTCATCAAGAACACCCGATAAATCTAAACTATATTCTTTGTTGTCTACTTGAACTTTAAAAGTCATATCTTTAACATTTTCATAATATTCCTCAAAATTAAATATTTTAGAATATCATACTACATTAATAGCTTCTTCTCAGTATTGACTATAACTTCGATATTTATATGTAGGATAGTAATAATCATAATCAGCATTTACTCCTAAAAATTCTCTTATATCAGAACGAGAAGATCGATGTGAATCTTCATATTCATAATTGATTATTTTATTAATAATTTTATCTTTTTCATAATTCTCAACTAATCAATCAATAGTTCACATAATTGATTTAGTAGATTCTTCACCTGCATCTTTTAATACTCACTCATTAAGTGGAAGAGAAACATTCTCTTTAGATAGGAGAGTTTCAAGCCTATTAACCTGAGATTTAAATGAAATATGACTTACATTTATTGGCCATCCATATACAGCAATAAAAGCTAATATACCAAGTGTACATATAAATGAAAGTAACCTTTTCTTAGTAAAAATAAGAGATAAAGCTGAAAATATAATGATAAACGCAATAATATAACATACGAAACATCTATTAATAGTGATTCAATATTGATTTATTCTCTTTACAATAGCTCATATCATCATAAAAGCAATCAGAATGAAGCTGATATACAACACTTTATTTATAATTTCATGTGTCTTAGTCTTGTCTGGATATATTAAATAAGAACTAATTATTCATAACGTAAAATATCATATTCATAACCAAACAATAATTCATTTTGGCCAAATTCATGTAATTAAAATCTTAACTCAATACGCACCAAATATTGCTAAATAAATTAAAGCAAGAGGTAAGAAAATAAATGATCAGAAAATCTTTCTTAAACGAGAAGGCTTAATCTCAAAACTAGCTTTTTTATTTATCTCTTCAGTAAGCGTAAGATAGTAGTTAAATACGAATGATCATGCTATAAGTACATCTGCTATAAATCATATATCAGTATATAAATCTGAATTAATGTCGACATCAAAAAGTGCCTCAATTGACGCTAAAGCACCAGAGATTCATCATCGAACTATGCTTCATGCAATTCATCCAAAAATAATAGCCATAAACAAACTCGTCCAAGAAAACCAAATTTTTTGTTCATTCTTTTTCTGTAATAACGCAATTATTAATAGAAGTCAGATAACTGATAAAGGTAAAACTCGTATATAAAGTAATGATTTAGAATAACTAAGATCATCAAAATCAACATTATACAATAATGCATAATATAGTCATCATAATACTATTGATCAAATCTGAAATATCCAATTAATCAGATTTTTACTTTTTATTTTACTATGAATAAGAAATAGCGGTCAATAACAACTAATTATAAAAGCAAACACTAAACTAAACACTAAATTAGGAGAATCTAAATCAATAAATCCCTCAACTTCTCAAATTCAAATAATCGTTAATATAACCAATAAAATATGAGAAACCGGAAAAATTTTTATCGCATTAGTCCAGTTTCAGAATAATTTTTTTAATTTCATTGTTTATAACACAATATAAAAACACATCAAATAATGGATAAATTTTTATTGATTCTTTTCAATAAAAAACTCATCAAAATTTTGACAGAATCCTATTTTTTATATATAATATACATATAATTCTTTTATCTCTTAATTGAATTAAAATGGCTGAAACACTTGACGATAAAAATCCTATAGAAGAACAGCTTAATAATATTACAATTCAAACAATGAAAGATCTGAAAGAGTTGGTAAATCAAGTAAAAGAAGGAACATTTTTCGCTGGAAAAAAATGAAGTAAAAACAGAGTAATAAGAAAAGAAAATAAAGAAACAAAAAGAAAAAGCAAAGAGACTAAAAAACCGAATAATAAAGAAGTCAAAAGACTAAACAACGATATTAGTATCGATAAATTAACTCCTTGAGATAAAATAACTCCAGAACAAGAAACCATTATTAAAGAACAGCTCCAAAAAAAGCAATCTCCCGTTACATTCGAAATGGTAAGAGATTCTTCAATTGTTCATAATGTTCCAATGGAATTATTATTAGCAGTTATGCAAAACGATAGTCAATTATGAACTGCTGGGAAATGAGCAAGAACACATAATCCATGAAACGTATGAAATACTGATAATTGAGGTACAATGGATTTTTGAACATGGGAAAAATGAGTTGATGCTTGTGCAGAAAACATAAAAAAAAGAATTGATGCCTATACTGATAAAATCTGATGAATCCCCATCATATGAGAATTACTCACATGAAGATCACGTACTTGAAAAAGTTTCTTTTGAATATACATGACTGACCCAAAATGACCTGGTAATGTTTTGAGTATTGTAAAAACATGGGTTAAAAAACTATGATCTTTTTTTGGTGGTGATTAATATAATTTTTAACTAATAACTTTAGAAATTTCAATTTAAAAAAGGATTAATCCTAAGAATTTTTTCATAACTCATTACTTCTCAATGTCATGGATAACATATAGTTCATAAATCAATTCATAGATGTCTAAATTTTCATAAAGATGCTTGCATTTTATTTATATCTCACGTTGGTGTTTGTAAATTTCATATACTATCTCCCATAACCGTATCTCAAAGAAATAATGCTGATAACTCCTCAAAATAATACATTACTCATCAGTCAGTATGTCATGGAACATGGATTACCTCTACCTTTAATTCTCAAAAATTATAATTTCATTGTTCAATAACTTTTACATCTGATTCCACTTTTATATCATCATCTCAAACCCAAGAAGAACAATTCAATTCTGGATTACTCAATAATTCTTTATCAAAAGGATGAATATAAACCTTACTTTTAGGATAATCCTTAACTATTTGATCAACACACCTTATATGATCTCAATGACCATGAGTTAATAAAACTACATCAACCTTTCAAAGCTTACTTAAATATTCTTTCAAATCTCAATCATAAAAACCCGGATCAATAACAATCACCGTATTATTATAACTAACTACGTAAACCTCACATGAAAATATTTTAGAACTATTAAATGCTTCTATATGTACCTCCATCTATAAACTTTTATAACTAACAATAAAATACAAATCCTCATTTCCTTATACAAATCCCATCATTATAGTCAAGATTAAGAGATTATTGTCACAAATATTATAAATGTCAATTTTAAAGAACTTAAGTATCATCACTCAAAACTGTCTCCGAGGCTAGACGAAATTGACAACTTATTGACATTTGTCAAAAAGTGTCAAAAAATTTGCTTTTAAAATAAAAAGGTGTATCATTATATCGTGTGGTAGAACCTTATAGAAAAAGACTGTCTTGGTAGGGCAGTCTTTTTGTTTAAGATTAATTTAAGGTTGATGATTATAATGCCATCGTTCCACCAGGGACCTTTCTTCATGTGACATAAAAAATGAAAGAGTTAAAAAATGCTAGCACGGAAGGGACTAGCATTTTTTAATAATCAATTACAATAATTTTAATATTCCTTCTTCCATATCTTCAGGTTTAAATGTAGGATCATATCTTTTAACCACATTTCAATCTTTATCTACCAGAAATTTAGTAAAATTCCATACTATATCTCACTCTTTTTTACATGTAGAACTTATAGCTTTAATAGCTGTCATAGCTGCTTTATTTTTTAATCATACAACTTCTTCTTTAGGCTGCTCTTGTTTAAGATATGTATATAATGGATGTTCATTATCTCCATTAACCTCTATCTTAGAGAATTGATCAAATGTAGTATTATATTTCATACTACAGAATTGATGAATTTCATCATCACTTCCAGGTGCTTGATGTCAAAACTGATCACAAGGGAAATCTAATATTTCTAATCATTTACTATTATATTTCTTATATAGATTTTCTAATCATTCATATTGAGGAGTAAATCAGCATCATGTAGCAGTATTTACTATTATTAGAACTTTTCATTTAAAAGAAGATAAAGAAAGCTGATTTCAATCTCTTTGTTTAACCTCATAACTATAAATAGACATGTTTATGCAATTAGTAAATAAATTTAGAATCAGAGTAAGAAAAAGTTTTTAAATTACAAAGAAAAATAGGGTAGTAGGGGATTTAATTATAGATAATACAGCTCTATTTTCAAAAATAGATAATTTTATAGAATCGTCTTGAATTTGTATATTAATTTAATATATGTAAATATATTTTTATATAAAATCACAAAATCAAGAAAATAATACAAACAATTTAAAATAAAAAGAAAATAATTATTTATTTTCTTACTAATATATGATATGCTGGACATAAAAATCATTAGAGCAAATCCCGAAAAGGTTAAAAAATCATTAAGAGACAGAAACAAAGAAAATCTCGTGGATATCTCTGAAGTTTTATCATTAGATAAAGAACAATCTAAACTAGAAAATCAACTACAAGATCTCTATGCTAAAAGAAAGATTGCAGCAAAAACTCGCGATCAAGAAAAATGAAAATTAATTAAAAATGAAATTAAAGAATTAGAAAACTATAAAGAAACTGTATCTAAAAAATTACTTGAATTATTACTAAAAATTCCAAATATTCCTATGGATGATGTTCCAATTTGAAAGGATGAAAATGAAAATTTAGTTTTGAAAAGAGAGTGAGAGATACCACATTTTTCATTTACTCCTAAATCTCATGATGTTTTATGAAAAGATTTATGAATTATTAATACGGAAAGATCTTCTGATGTAGCATGATCTAGATTTAACTATTTAATTTGAGATGGCGCTCTATTGGAAAAAGCTTTGGATAATTATGCACGATCTATTCTTACGAATCCAGAAAAAATAAGACAGATTATTAAAGATAATAATTTGGATGTATCAGATAAAACTTTTACCCCTGTTATACCACCAAACTTTATTAATCCTAAAACATTCTTGAAAATGGCTAGATTAGAGCCTAAAGAAGATAGATACTTTCTAAAAGACGATAATCTGTTTTTAATTGGTAGTGGTGAACACACTCTCTGACCAATTCGTATGTGAGAAACTATACCACAAGAAGAATTACCAATTAGGTACTTCACTACAACTCCATGTTATAGAAAAGAAGCTTGAACTTATGGTAAAGATATGAAATGAATCCTAAGACAACATCAATTTGATAAAGTTGAAATGCTAAGTTATTCTAATCCTAAAGATTCATTTCAAGAACATTTATTATTTATTGCCATTCAAGAATATTTAGTAAAGTCATTATGATTGCCTTATCAAAAAGTGCTATTATGTACATGAGACATGGGGACACCTGATGTAAGACATGTTGATATTGAAACTCGATTACCATGACAAAATAAATATAGAGAAACACATTCAGCTGATTATAATACTGATTACCAATCTCGTAGATTAAATATTAAAACTACATCAAATAATAAAAAAGAATTTGTTCATATAAACGATTGAACAGCATATGCATTATGAAGAATGATAATAGCGATATTGGAAAATAATCAGCAAGAGGATTGATCTATATTGATTCCAAAAGTTTTACAACCATATATGTGAAAAGAAAAAATTGTAAAATCAAGTTAATTATGTATTTTATCTCATAAATATATTAAAAATGGGAAAAAAAATCAGATTAACTATTGTTGGTGTAGGTAATTGTTCAGATGATGTATATTTTCGGATTGTAGAAGATTTTATTTAAATGTATAAATGAAATTTTTTATATATTTATACTAATTTAACATGAAAAACAATATAACTCTTCTAAATACAATAAATTCATTAAATCCAGATTTTGAATTTGTTGAAAGAAAAGGTGCTGGACACCCTGATACTCTTGCAGACTGATTGGCTGAAAGATTGTCATTTGTATATTCAAAATATACAAACGAACATTTTTGAGCAATTCTTCACCATAATTTTGATAAGGTTGGATTGCTTTGATGAGCCTCACATGTAGAATTCTGAAATTGATATTTAACAAAACCTATTAGAGTTTTGTTAACATGAAGAGCTTCTACAAAATTTTGAGATGCTGATATTGATGTGGAATCAATGTTAATAAATGAAACAAAAAAGTTTATGAAAGAGAGATTGCCTATGATTGATGTTGAAAAAGATTTGGAAATGCATTATCTACTAAGTAATAAGAGTAGTCCTTGAAAAGTAGACGAAAATGCTAAAAAACAATGAACTAGAAAATTCCGATTCGAACCTAGAGATTTATCAGATTTAAAAGAACTAACATTTTTATGATCAAATGATACATCATTATGATGTTGATATTATCCATATTCTTTTCTTGAAAATTTAATATTACAAATTGAATGAACATTAAATTCAAATGAATATAAAAAAGATAAACCTTGGTTATGAAGTGATATTAAATTAATGTGAACAAGATATAAGGATAAGATTGATATTACTTTATGTGTACCTCAAATCTCTACATTTGTAAAAGATGTAGAAGATTATAAAAATCATCTGAAAATCGTTGAAGATACAATAGATAGTATTTTTGAAAAATTGAATAAAGAAGGTTCTTTGAATATTACAGAATTTTCTTACCACATTAACACAAGAGATGATTATGACACTTGTGAATTGTATTTAACAGCTACTTGATCTTCTATAGAGAGTGGAGATGAGTGATTGGTTGGACGTTGAAATAGAATTAATTGAGTTATATCTCCTATGAAACCAATGAGTATGGAGTGATCAGCTGGGAAAAATCCAGTATATCATATAGGAAAAGTTTATTATATTGCAGCTCAAGAAATAGCAGAAAAGGTTTCAAAATTAACAAATAGTTATACAGAAGTATATTTGGTTAGTCAAAGTTGAAGGGATCTTTTGGATCCATGGAAGACTCTTGTTTATACAGATTTAAGCCGTATATCTGAATCAGAATTATTATCTTTTGTAGAAAATGAGTTGAAACATATTACAAATGTTACAGATGAATTTCTACAGGGTAAATTCTACTACTAGTGTTTTATATAATTACAAAAATAAAAATGGCTCTTTTTCTTCAATGATGATGATCCTATCCAGAAACAGAAATAATGGATCGTGAATTCTTTACATCGGTAGATGCATCAAAGGAACTTCTTTATATACCTACAGCAATGGTATGATGATTCTCTTATGAAGAATGTCATGAATATGTTGCTAACATTATAAATTCACTTTGATTAACTATAAAACTTGTGACTTATCCTTATCTGAAGGATTTAGAAAATACTGATTTTGGACAATATTGATGAATATATATTTGATGATGAAATACTTTTAAATTATTACACGAAATCAAAAAATACTGGATAGATCGTAAAATTATAGATTATTTGAATAGTGGATGAAATGTCTGTTGATGAAGTGCCTGAGCAATTATTTTTTGAGAAAATATTAACACAGCACCAGATGCAAATATAGTATGATTGAAAGATGTTCAATGATTACATATGACAAAAAATACATCTATTCGGTGTCATTACGAAGAAAGAAAAGAAGAAGAAATAAAAGAATACATTTTAAACCATAATGTTGATGTTATCGCTTTATATGAAACTACATGACTAATTATACAAAATGATTCAATAAAAACGGTTGGTGACTGAAAAGTTGTATATTATTCTTCTACAAATAAAAAAATATATAATATGAATGAATTTATAGAGTAATACTATATAATTATTAATGGGAGATAAATTTGAATCATCTGGATTATATGATATAGAACAGCAAGAAGTTTGAAATCATGAGATTTCGACTCCAAAAGAAATTGCATCAACTCTTTCTAAATGAGAGATAATTAAGGGTATAACAGATTTTCTCGTTGGAAAATGATGGAAAGTTTCATGACAGAACTTTTTTAAGTGAGAGCTAAAATCTAATAAAGATCATAGAGAGATAATTAAGCCAACTAAGATGCTCTCGGTTTCAGAGATAAAAAACAAAATAAATAGTCAATTTAATTGAATAGAGGTATTAGAACCGTTGCCTATATTATCAAAAAAAGTAGATACATTTTTTGTCGTATCAGGTATACAAAAAATTTCTCCTGTGTTATTTGATGAATTGCCATATGATGATAGATGGCATATTGTTCACCAGCCATCTATTAGATTAAAATTTTTAGACCAAATATCATGAACTAAGTGAAATTGAATTTCTTTTATTAACACTAACTTATATAAGGTATGATGTAGTTTCGAGGAATATCTAGAAAAAATTGATGAAGTGATATCAATGTTATGATCTATCTGAATTTACGCTTGAAATGTGACATTAGAGTTGTTTGAAGATAAAGATATATGGAATAACAAAGATTTAAAAAGTATTTGAATAAATTTTAAATTTGGGAATTTAGAAATGGGAGAAGCTATGTATGTATATGATTTTAAACAAAATTCTAGAGAGAATATCAAATTTTGTGATATATGACTCTGACTAGAGAGAATTATGTACGCTAGGAATAATATACAAAATTATTTTCAGCAATATGGTTTAAATTTAGATAATTATTCTGAAAAAGAAGTTGAAATAATTAAGGCGTTAGTTCTAATGCTTACAGATGATATCCAATGAGCTAGTAAAACAAATTGAGCTTGATTAAGATATAAACATTTATTAAAGCATTTAGATAAAAACAAAAATTATTTTCCATTAATAAAATCTTTTTATTTATATCGAAGTCAATTTACAAAATTCCCTATAAATACAGAAAATCTAACATTTGATTTATTAAGCGATATGGAAAAATATATTTAAAATTATTTTATATAATATGAAAATATTATTCATTGTTTTTAATCATATGTTATCAAATAAATCTCATGTTGTGAGACTGAATATGTCGCTAGATCATATATGTCACAATAATGATGTTTCCATTTTATGCTTAACTAATAGAGGGAATTTATTACAAGAAAAAAAATATAAAAATGTAAAATTTTATTATCATCCCATCAAATTTAATTGACGAGAGGTGCAAAATATTGCAGATATTGTAAACTTCATTAACAATATAAATACACAAAATAAATTTGATTTGGTGGTTCAAATGATGGAAATATGGGATCTAATCAGGGAATTATCATTACAAATAGAGAAATGACATTTTTCGGTAGTATTCCATGCTATGCCTTTTTTGGGAGCCCCACAAAAAGTATCGCATGACTTTGACCATGATGTACATCAACATTATACAAGTGAGTCAAAGTTATACAGGAAAAACTATATAAAAAATCATTATAAAGAATTTTATGAAACTATGAGTAAAATAGGCATAATTGCCGCAAATCCAACAGTAAAATATTATTTAAATAATTACTGTAAAAATCTTTCTGTTTATACCTTAGAATCTTTTCGATTATCTCCAATTTGATATACTGTTCCAAAAGAAAATAAAAAAATATACGATTTTGTATATATGGCACGTATTGAAAAATGAAAATGAATTGAATATCTGGAAAAAATACTTGTTTATATTACAAAATTTTTGAATAGAAAAATAAAAATAGCTATATTATGAAGTATAGAAGATTTTTACTCTTACGACGCATTGATAAGAATAAAACGTAATAAAAATATTGATGTTTCATATTTTGGATGGTGCTCAAATAAGAAAAAAAAAGAAATTCTTTCAAAATCAAAAGTATTTTTATATCCGTCTATATATGACACTTATAGTATAACTCTTGCTGAAGCTGTATCAATCGGATTACCGTGTGTTGTACGAGATGTATTGTATACAAAAATGAATTATAGTAAAGTTCCATCAGTTTGGCGTATCCCTTTTTGAAAGTATAAAAATTTTGCAGAAAAAGTAATATCCCTATTAAATAATAATTCAAATGAGAAAGAACAAAGTTTAATTCAGAAAAAAAATAAAAAACAATATTTTAGTGAAATAGGAGAAAGCGACTTATATTCATATATTAATTCTTGTAAACATGGAGAAAATTACAAGTTATAATATCGACTCATTATTTCCAAAAGATTATGAAATATTATTTTTTCACGCACATCCGGATGATGAAACATTTTTAAATGCGGGGATATTACAGCATTTGTTATGATTGTGAAGAAAGTGTTCCATTATTTATTGTGCTGCTTGAATATTATCTGGAGACGAAAATAGTCTTATAAGACATAAGGAAATAACCAATATAAATGATAAGTTTCTGAATTGTGAACATATACATTTCTTAGATTGTTTAGATTCAAAATATAAGTGAAAAAGATCTTTTTGTAACTATTCATTATGAGATGTTGTAAAATTAGTGCAACAATTATTATCTCATGATGGGAAATACGTTTTTGTATGATATGATAAAAGGTGAGGATATGGACATAAAGACCATATAAAATTAAATCGTGTAATTTCTAGATTAAATAAGGTTGTCTCTCAAGATCATTTGTATTATGAAATAACATTAAATGAATCATTTTGGAAAGATTGGTTAGAGAAATATAGTGAAAAATTAAACAAAAAACAACTTCCTGAAACAAAATATTGGAGTAAGGAATTCTGAACAGAGGAATCTAAAATTTCATATTTTTATGAATTGACTAAACAAGAGCTAACTATAAAAAGAGCTATGTTTGAATCGTATAAATCTCAAATTTATGAAGGAGAGTTTCCACTCTCATTATCTTCCAAATACTTTTCAATGTTATTTGGCACAGAATATCTAAACAAATGAACATAAATTATGAATTACTCATAGTCATAATCATTATAATGTTCCTCTAAAAGTTGTTCTTCATCTAATCATAATTCATCAGCTGTATCCCTAATTGAATATCAGTTTTCCAAATACTTTTCTACCAAATCTTCATCTTGTAAATCTGACGCATCTATAATTTCTTCTGGAGTATATCATTGTTCCATCATATATTCAGCATATTCTTCTGAATCATCTCAAGTAATACTTCTAATTTCATCCATAGAATATCCTTTCGTTTTTAAATCTTCAATCCAAGTTTCATCTACAGCCATTTTTTTATGGTTTAATAACTAAATCTATAACAACTATTTTCTAGTTCGTTTAAGAATTAGATAAAGAGGTAACCGTTTTAACACAACTCAAAGAATTGCTAATAGCAAGAGGTTTTTTATTAACTGTTATATATCTTCTCTGTTACCTTTTTGTTGATTGCAACGTCAATGAACTAATTGAGCATTTTCATAAACAGTTTCTCATCATTTTGAGAATGGAATGATATGATCTACTTCAGCATCCTCTTTATGTAGTATAGGTTGGTTACAAATTCAACAAACATGGTCTTTTTCTTCCCATAATCTTTCTTTTACTCGGTTGGGGAAACATCTTTCTGTACTATTTTTTTCTCATATTACTTCTTTTAAAACATTTCTTATTACTTCACTTCTATATTTTACTTTATCTTTACTTCATGAAGCTGCATATGCACAAGAATGGTATTTCTCATCGTATAGCTTTATGACTCTAATTTTTTCAGCAATTTTTTTGGCGTTCTGGATTATATCAATTGGTCTATATTCAGAAAATGGAACCATAATTGAATCATATACAGATCAACTGAATTTACGGAACATTCATTTATCCTTTTCATAAGCCATAAATGCATCTTCTCAAAGAGATTTATAGACGGCATCTAAAGTATCAAGAAATAATTTTTTGTGGGATCTTAATTCTTCTTCTGATAGATTTTGATTCTTCGCCATGTAATTATTCATTGTTTTTCACATTGAGGAATCATAATTGTTAATGTTTCTAAGGGCAAAAAATCTTAATATATTTTCTTCATAATCCATTCTTAAATTTCTTTGTGATTCTTCTTTTTTTGCTCATCAAAATAATTCTACTATGTGATGTTTTCTATCGTTTGCTAATTCTTTAAGTAAATCATTAAAATTTCACCTATATATACAGTTTCTTAGCTCCTGTGGTTTTAATGATGTTGCTCATTGATTTAATCTAGCAAAAATTTCATATTTTAGATCTTCACGTGATCATTCTTTAATAACTATACAACGTAATGTTTCCATATCAAGAATTGATTGTTCTTTAGATGGTAATGTTTTATATGTTTTTCAATTTAAATCTGGTCTTTCTTCCAATCATTTCAATGTTAATTTTCCATCCTTAAAATTACAAAAAGCGGTTAACCTTTGTTGTCAATCTATAACACTTAAAACTACTTTTTCTTCTCCTCAACTATTAACTATTTCTCTATTTAGATAGATAGTAGGAATAGGTATACCTAATAAGACAGATTCTATTAGTTTAGAAGCCTTGTCATCTTTCATTACAAATTTCCTTTGAAAATCCGGCTGAAATTCAATTCCTCAATTTTTATACATTGAGTAAATTTGATCTATCGAATAATCGTTTTTATCTACATTAATTTCCATCTATATAGGAATAATATTTAAATTTAATGTTAATTTAGGATTATAAAAATATTTTTCAATCTATAATTTATTTAGTAATTGAACTTAAAAGGGGAGTATTGCAAATTGAATATTCAAAAGTTAATAAAATTTAAAATCTTAAATTTTAAAATATTCCGATACTTCTTTATCTGCAAAACGAATTTCTTTTCATTTTTCTCCAATAAAAATAGCAAAAATTATTGCAAAAATACGGATATCCACCTGACTTAGCAAGGATGGAAGCTGATAAAGTTTTAGAACAAAGTGAGGTATTAGCTGAAGAAATGGCTATGGAGCAAATAGGGTAGTGGTAAGTGTAAAATTAATTCTTATGTGTAAAATATTGTAATATATCTACAAAAATATTAAATTGCATCAATTTTTTAGTAGTAAATTAAAAAGGGGAGTCTTATAAAAATTTTTTAAATAAATTAAAGGGGAGTTTTCTGATTAGAAACACTCCCCCATTTTCATAGAAAAATTTTTTAAGATGTAAATGTATGAATAAAAATAAAAAAATAATTTTATTTTTATAAAAATTTCTACACGAGAGTGATAAAATTTTTGATCATTTGAGAGTGAGAATAGAAAATTATGAGAGTATAAAAATTGGATGAAAAACGCTATAAAATGAAAAAATCAGAAAATTTTAAGCGATGTTTTTTGTTCAAGGTGGTACATAGTGCCACTTTGATAAAAAACGTGTCTTATTTTCATCTTGTAAGAAACGCTAGTTATCACCTAAAATTTCTTGATTTTTAAATGAAAATCGAAAAATATAGAGAATTTAGAGGGGAGTTTTCTTCTGAAAAATAATCAACTGCCCCATAAAGATAAAATTTTTTTAAATCTGTTTTTAAATTTTGTACACATTATAAATTTTATTTGTAATTTAAAATGTAAAAAATAGCTTAAAAAGGTGAGTATCTAAAAAAGCATATATATTTACTTCGCACAATGTACCTTGTGCGAAGTAAAAGCGTTTTTTTTGAAAACAAACGAATCCACTTAATAAGCGCAGAAAAATAAAATTCTATGCTATTAATAGAATTAAAAAAAGAATTAATAAAATAAAAAAGACGGTTGAAAGTAGCGAGGTTAGTACTCAATCTACTTCTACGCAAAGCAGTACTACGTTTAGTCATACTATTTTGGGAGCCGTCCTATCAAAAAGAACAACCGAATCGAGAGTTAATAGCCCCGCCAGTTGTTAAACCAGATACTAAACGTTCACTATCTATCTCTTAAACAGATCGAACTAGTTCAGTATCCTAAGAATATTCAACCGCTTTGAATGAATCAAAAAGTATGGATTTCATATTCTCTAACCAAGACTACGATAAAAATCTAAATTTGTGACAATAATTAAAATTATTTCACACTGCCCTTTTATTATTACCCAACAATAATTTTAAAATATCTTTATATTGATTATTTATATCGTTTAAATAGTGTTAAATAAGTGATTAATTGTAAAATTAAATTTTTGTTATCAATTATACAGAATATGGATAAAAAACAACTTTGAGCATTCTATACACCATCCCATACAGTTGATTACATTCTATCAAGGATCAATACCATCTCAAAATTCAATAAAAATTCTAAAATATTAGAACCTAGCTGATGAGATTGAGCTTTTGTCTCAGGTTTATTAGCATCTTTTAATGTAAATCCTAAGAATATAGATGTACGAGATGTTAATAAAGAAGTTAAAGATAATATCCTAAGTTACGGAGTAAATTTCTTATGTAAAGACTCTTTATTAGAATCTGATATTACAAACAATAAATGAATTTACACTCACATAGTATGAAATCCTCCATATTTAAATAAACAAAGCGACTATATAAAGAATAATAAATATAAATTAAAAAATATATATAATAGAATCGGTGTTCATGATACTTATGCCATGTTTATCTATTTGGGAAGTAAATTATTAAAAAAGGGATGATGCTTAGGATTTATAGTAAGCGATACATTTTTAACTTTATGAATCCATAAAAATTTTAGAAAATACATACTAGAGAATTTCTCTATTAAAGAAATAACTCTTTGTCAGAAAAATTTATTCGGATGAGCTACTGTTAGTACATGTATTATAATCATTGAAAACAAAAAGCCTACAGACAATTCAAAGTTTATAATAAATAATTGTAGACATACCCCAATATGACAATATAATTGAATAATTAATGAATGTTTTCAAAAAGATACTTTAAATAATCCTGACTATGTATTTGATATTAATAACAACCCTACCCTACTAAAAATGGCAAATTCTAATGATAAAATGATAGATTATTTGGATTGATGACTTTGAATGCATACAAAAAATAATAATAAATATTTATCTATTGTTGACTATAATTGAATTAATTACGCAAAGAAAAAGACCATTTCGAATATGATTTCATCTACAGAAGTTGACGGTAAAAATCGGTTATTTTATCATAAACAATGATGATGATTTAAGTATTACCTACCTGCTGAATATGCTGTAAAGCGAGATAAACAATCAGTTTCTAACTATATTATTCCTAAAAACGCTCTCTGACTGAAAGACAAAAAATGATTCATTATTTCATGAGTATGTTCTAAACTTTCAGCAAGGCTATCTACCTCATGAGCAATGCGAGAAAGCAATAAAGCTATGTGTTTCTTTCCTAAAACTAAAAACTATCCCTGTGAATATTTTATATGAATTCTAAACAGTTCTCATTATGCCAAATTAATGAAAACTTTAAATCATACAAATTCAATACAAATTAGAGATATATATAAATTACCTATGATTCACCTAAACGATAAAGATAAAGAAAATCTAGTTAATTACGTAAAATCAATAATTAAATGAATGAAAACCGATTTAAATTTTAACTATGATAAGTACCAAGAAAAAATAGACAAAATCGTAGAAAAATATTTTAAATAAAATTTCCACTACAGCCTACTATCTATTACTCATTTCTTCAATATATATTAACAAATCTGGATCAAACTTAATTGCTGCTTCAACCATTTTTTTAGCCGAATCACTAATTGATCAATTCAAATATCTTTCTATAATATCTTTCGTAATTTGAACATTTTTTCATCTCCAATAAAATGTTGTTATTATTCAACTTTTTGAAACATTCTCAGATTTATATATCTGTTGAAGATGCATTACTCATCATGAATACCTTGTTTTACGCTGTTCAAAGAAAAAATTTTCTCAACTATCATTTAAATATCTAAAAGAAACTCCATCCCAAACAGACAATCATCATATTTTATCTCATAAAAACAAAGCCCCTCTTTTATGAATATAAAATGAATTCTTAGGAGTTCATTTTCCATTATATTCATAATACTTTCTTCAATTAATTTCTATATATCTTTCTCCCTTAGCATTCTCCTTTACATCTTTTAGAAAAATTTTTTGATCTAATCACATCTTAACCTCAGCAATATCTTCTATATCAAAATTCTTCCAATCAGGAATTGAAGATTTACTTACATTCAAATTTTTAACCAAATCTTCCTTTGATTTTTTAAGATTAGAACTACCCTGTTCTAAGAAAACTTCTGAATTATTTCTTGACTCCATTATTCAAAAATAATATATAAATATATTTACATATTATAAAAATAATTCAAAAAATCAATGGGAAGTTGACAGATTATTTAGACATGGCTTAAGGTACTCTTTCATTTATCAATCTGATAGTGCCGCCACTCACTTGATATTGTATA
>JAEEGL013958074.1_pt1 | contig 33242 bp, 52 predicted proteins | sample 9134231 | NCBI WGS metagenome assembly JAEEGL01 (sample SAMN16246548, study PRJNA631951) | gut metagenome | biome: gut microbiome; feature: rumen; material: fiber-attached | host: Bos | place: Iran: Karaj | collected 2018-10 | reverse complement strand
TTACTTTCAGTACGAGGTACTTGATCCTAGATACGCATTTGTAGTTCGTTCTGCTTATTATTTGGATAAAAGAGTAATGGTAGGTGTTTCTTATAGTGTGGATACATTAGGACAGAAACATATCACGGCCATTACAAAAGATGCCGTATATCGAATCAATAGTTTATATCGTTTTAATAAAAACGGAGAAATTAGAAAAGATAGAAAAGGCAATGTGATTGTTGATTGGGAAGTTGATGATGAAATCATTGCTAATCCTTTAGGAATTATCCCGATTACAGAGTATATCCGTTCTTATGACAGAATGGGATGCTTTGAAAGACAGATTTCAGAAATGGATAACTTGAATCTGTTGGTTTCCGATTTCACAAATGATGTAGACCAAAACACACAGGCTGTTTGGCATACAAATGATGTTGATTTACAGGAAACCGCCACAGATGATGAAGGTAGAACTGTTACAAAAGACCATAAACCACGTTCTAATGAGTGGGTGCATACATTTACTACCCCGGATGGTAAAACCCCGTTTATTAAGCCATTAACGATTGATTATGACTATAACGGAATGTTATCTAATATCGTTTCTCGTAGATCATTGATTCTACAGAAGTGTTATGTGCCACAGAGAACCGAGAATACGAATGGTGCTACAGGAATTGCAACAGGTGATGCTACAGGATGGAGTGCAGCTGAAACACAGGCCTGCAAACAGGAAATGATTACAAAGTCGTGCAAACGCAATGAATTAAAGGTTGTGTTGGCAGTAATTAAGAAATCTCCGAATGTAGAAGCTGATAGTCCTTTGAATGAAGTAGAATACTCTGACATTGAAATCAATGTTAAGAGACAGAGAACATATGAAATGACTGCTAAAATCAATGCCTATGCAACAGGTGTAAAACACGGAATTGCACCGGAGCATATGATTTATGCAATCAATATGTTTGATGATCCTCAACAGACTTATGAGGATTCCAAACCTTACATTAAGAAGTTTTTAGAAAGCACATTTACAAGTCCAGAAGAAGAGACTAGGCCAGATGAAGATAAGTTGAATGGAGACAATGCCGACCAAATCGACAATTCTCCTAATATGATGGTGTAGCTTATGTTAAGTCAAGAAGAATGGTTGGAAGTATTAGCCATTATTGAAGATTTAGTAAATGATGGATATACAGAGGAAGATGCCGAACAAGAAGCGGTTGCAATCGTTTTAGGCAAAAGAAATCAGAAGAAAAAACGTGGAGTGCCGATAGCCGAGTATATTTCCGTAATGGATTTAAACGAGGAAGAAAAAAAGAATATCACATATAAGTATCAGCAATTTTTCGATATGATAATGTTCATGTTTTCTGTAATACAGGCACAAAAGGAGATGAATAGCCTAAACTACTTGACGATAGCAAGCCAAACGGCAGAAGAGTATCAGAATATCGTAGGAAATGATGAAAACTACGATAAACACATTGGATATTTTGCTGATAACTTTGCCGAAACTACTCTAAAGAACATAGATAAAGAATGGTACTTATCCGAAGATAGAGCCATGTTTATAGCCGAAAATGAAGCAGTAGGCAATTATGACTATGATAAATACATTAAGGCTAAATTAAATGGTGCTACAAAGAAAAGATGGGTGGCAGAACTTGATAAGGCCACAAGAGACACACATAAGAAAGCCAATGGCAAAGTAATCGGTATTGATGAAATGTTCCATGTAGGACAGGCTAGAATGATGTTTCCGAAGGATGATTACACCGAGAAGAGTACAGGGTTTGAACATCCGGAAGAAATTGTAAATTGCAGGTGCAACCTAGAATACATTGGAATGAAAGCAGAAAGCAACAAAAATGAATAACTCTCGTAGAGCACGAGAGGATAATCAAAATAAGGCTCAATTTTAGTGTGAATACCGCTACGAATAGTATTCATGTGTATGGTTGCGAGTGACAACGATAAAAACACTCCAATATTGTTAGATTCAAGCATCCGAAAGGGTGCTTGTTTTTATATACGTTAGAGAAAACGTAAATCACAAACGTTCAGAGAAGAACGGGTACTTAAACACAAAATCTTTGCTCACAGAGAAGTGAGGATAATCAAACACAGAAAGGACAATGATATGGCAGAATTTTTACGTTACAACTTGCAGACTTTTGCAGAGGAATCTGGAGCAGAAGGTAATGAAGGTACAGAAGGTGCAGGAGAAACCAATGGTGCTGATGAAACCAATGGGAAAGGAAACTCTAATGAGGTTGTAGATCAGTCAAAAGTACAGGAAATGCTTGTTGAGATGGCAAAGCAGAAACGTGCGATTGATAAACTCACCAAGGAAAACGGAGAGTTGACAAAGAAATATCGTGCTACCTTATCCGAACAGGAAAAGGCATCTATTGAGAAAGCCGAAGCCGAAGCGGAAAGAAATGCAGAGTTTGAAAGTCTCAAAAGACAGGTACAGGTGAATGAACTTACCGAGAACTTCATGGATTTAGGTTATTCAAAGGATTTAGCAAAGAAAGCTGCTACCGCACAGGCAGACGGAGATACAGAAACTCTGTTAGAGGTGCAGAAACAGTTTAATGATGCACAGAAAAAGGCATGGGAAGCTGAATTTTATAAGAATAAACCGGAGTTAAATGCAGGTACAGGTCAGAAAACTATTTCAAAAGAAGAGTTTGAAGCTATGTCGTTGCAGGAAAGAACCAAGTTAAAGAGAGAAAACGAAGCGGAGTATAAACGTTTGGTTGCTCTTTAAATATTACAACTGACTATCCACAAGAGGATAGCCACTAACCTTTAAAAGCTGAAAGGAGAAATATTATGTCAGCAAGTTCAAACGCTACTTTGTTAGCAGATTTATTTGATCCCGAAGTAGTAGGGGATTACATTGACAAGAAATTAGTAGATGCTATTCGTTTAGCTCCACTTGCAGAGATTGATGATACTCTCGTTGGTCGTGCAGGTGATGAATTGAGTATGCCTTACTACAACTACATTGGTGATGCAGAAGATGTAGCAGAAGGAAATGATATTCCTATTGCGAAGTTGCAAGAATCAACAGCAAAAGTAAAGGTATCCAAGATCGGTAAGGCTGTAGAGTTTTCTGATGAAGCTATGATTTCCGGAAACGGAAATATTGCAGAGGAAGCAGCAAAGCAGATTGTTACTGCTGTTGATTCCACAGTTGAAAGAAAACTCATCAACAACATCAATGCAAATGCAGTTTTGACACATACCATTGCATCTGGAACAGACGCTGCTGATGGTATTGCAGATGCTCTTACACAGTTTGGTGAAGATATTGACGGAGCTAAATTTGCTTTAGTATCTCCACAGTTTTACGCACGTTTGCGTAAAGCAAATGATTGGATTCCTAACACAGACGTAGGAGCAGATATCGTATTGCGTGGTGCTGTTGGACAGGTTCATGGTTGCCAGATTGTAACCTCAAATCGTATGTATGACTATTCATACACAGTAACCGAGGATACTTCATTCCAGAGCGGAAAGACCTACTACGAAGAGAAGAATAGTTCATTTGTAGAAACTACTGATGAATCAATGCAGTCTGGAAAGGTTTACTATGAGAAGTCATCTTCCAAGGTAAATGAAGCAATCATTTTGAAACCCGGTGCTTTGAGAATCGTGATGAAGAGAAACACTCTTGTTGAGTTTGACAGAGATATTCTTGCTGAACTTAACTACATCAAGGGATCAAAACTGTTTGCACCTTACCTTTATGATTCAAGCAAGGCTATCAAGGTAAACATTCAGTAAGGAGATTCTTATGGGAATGATGATTAGAAGAAACAGGGGCAGAAGAAAAGCCCCTGTTCAGCCTAAAAAGGTTGAGAAAAAGGTTGAACCCGTTGTAGAGGAAGTAAAAACCACTACAGAAGAGGTTGAAACCAATACAGAGGTAGCAGAAGGTTCTGAAACTCCTGTAGATGAAATTACCTCAAACCTCGATTTTACTGCCAATGATATTGAAAATATGAATTATTTCAAATTAAAGTCTTTGGCAAAGAAAAACGGAATCGAAGTAGAGGGCAGAGATGCAAAGGATATTAGAGTGGACTTAATTGAGAAATTAGGACTTTAAGGAGTAGCTTCCAAGTAACTGATATTGTTAAATAAGTCTACGAAAACCAAGTAGCAAATAAAATATTAAGAAAGGAAAAGCTATAAAGATGAAATCTATATAAAGCCATATTCAAGGCGATATAGATATGTACCGATGGCTAGTCGGGAAGTTACGACTGTGGAGTGTACAAGAACTTGTGAGTAGCGTATTGCTTGCGATTGCCAAAGCATACACGTTGAAGCAGTAACCATAAATCGTGAGATTATGGCGAATCATCTTGCATATACACTTTTGTATATGTTTATAGTAGCAGTAGATTATGACTTTAGATGAAATTAAAGAAGAGGTTATAGCAGACCTTACATTGGAATTACAAAGTGACGAGAGCTTTAACGCAGATTTGTTGGAATCTAAAGTCAAAAATGCTCTGCGAGAAGTGAAAACGGCTCGAAGATATCCGAAGTCTTTTACTGATGAATTGATAGCAGAGGATATGGAAAACTATATCTCTAACATCCGTAATTTAGCCCTGTATGACTATAACCGAAGTGGGGTAGAAGAAACTACCTCTTACACAGGAAATGGCGAAACAAGGGCATATATGGAGCGGAGCAAGTTATTCCAAGGAATTATCCCGATTGGTGGTGCGATATGAGAAAGTTAAATAAACAATCTCAAAAAATGTATTATGCACTACAGAACGAGAACCAATATCCTGTTTATGAACGTGATGAACACGGAGAAATCGTGTATAAGAACGTTGGTGGGAAAAGGATACCTGTTAAGACCGGAACTTATATTAGGGGATATGATGAACCTGTTGAGTTCTTTAATGGTATTACAGGAGAACTTACCGAAGCGGATGTTGAAGCCTTTGGTATCAATGATTCAAAAGGACACGCAAAAATGACTTATCCTAGTGGAACTTACCCATTTAAGGAAGGAACACTTGTATGGAAAAAGTCAGAAGTAAAGTACATTGGTGGTAGAATAGACGAGAAATCGGCTGATTATACGATTATGGCTGTTCGAGATGAAGATTTGAATGTCTGGAGTTGCCTGTTGAAGAAGGTGCTGAAATGAAACTAAAGATATCACTTAATGATGGTTTAGGTAGTCTCATGGATCACCTAGACAACTATCAGAAAACACTTGATGAAAAATGCGAGTTGTTTGTGAGACGATTAGCGGATTTAGGTATCAATGTGGCAATGACAACACTTGCTTTTGAAGGAATAGGTGATTCGCCTAGAGGTGCTGATTTTGGCATTGAAGTAGATAAGCAGGGCAACATTATAAGGTGCATGATTAAAGCTACAGGCGAAGGGTTGTTGTTTTGGGAGTTTGGCGCAGGTAATTACTACAATGGTATGACAAGCCCGAATCCTAAAGCAAGAGAGTTTGGTATGGGAATTGGTACATATCCAGAACAAAAACACGTTCCTAATCCGGGCTTTTGGTATTATTACGATTCAAACCATGATGCGATTAGGTCGTATGGTACACAGGCCACAATGCCAATGTATAAAGCAAGTGTAGAAATCATTGAGAATATTCATAAAGTCGCAAAAGAGGTATTTGCATGAGTTGGTATATGGAGATATTAGACAATGTGTTTTCATACCTTGAATACACGTTAGAGGAAAAAGGTGTAGATATTTATTGCACTACAGAAATGGGAAAGACATCTGTAGACGAAGATGGGAAACCAAATCTGTTCCCTACAATGTATATCCATGAATTACAACCCATAGAAAGAGGTCAAGACCTCACGAATACCACAGTAAATGCAGTTTTATCGACAATGGAAATACAAATCTATACCAAAACAAAATCCGAGTGTAAAACCTACTGTGGATTAGTCACAGAATGTATGAAGGAATTAAACTTCAACATTACTATGATGCCTGTAATGACATACGGGGATGATTACTATGTAGGAATTGCACGATATCGGAGATTGGTAGGTAGTGGAGACACTACAATCGTAAATTAGAGCCTTATGGCTCTTTTTTAATACACGGATTACTCGCTATGAGAGTAGTTCCTAAACCTTGATAATTGAAAGGAGAATGAAAATGGCAGTACAGACCGCAGGATTAAGTACCCTAGGGGTTAAATTCGGCTATGCTGTAGAAACAACAGCAGGAGAAAAGCCTAGTGCTTTTACATGGCTTGAAAGATGTAACTCCATTAGTGGTATTGAATTATCCACAGAACAGATTGATGCTTCCGCATTGGAAGATTATACAACAAAGTATGTTCCGGGTAGACAGGATTCCGGTGGAGAATGGAGTGTTACCTTCAATACTACACCCGAAGTAGTAGCACAGTTGGAAGCTATGATTGCAGCTTACAATGCAGGACAGAGTAATGCAGGTGGAGCTTTAAATACTTGGTTTGAAGTATGGTCTCCTAATAACTCAAAGGCTTTCTTTGTTGTAGCAGCGCCGCCACAGGTACTTCCTATGCCAGAGTTCGGTCAGAACGAATTACAGACTATCGAAGTAGTATTCACTATTGATACTTACAAAGGACAGTCAACAGCTATCGAACCGCAGGACTAACAACGAACCCGAATAATGGTGGTAATTCGGGTGGGGGAACAACCACTTACACGCAAGAGGAACTTGAATCTATGACGATTGCACAGATTGAAGCTATAGCAGAGGAAAGAGGTTATACAATAACCGCTACCTTAAAGGCTGATATCATTGAAGAGTTCTTGGAGCAACAAGGTTAAATAATGGGAGTGTTTCGGCACTCCCTTATTTTTTTTAAAATGAAAGGAAACAAATACTATGTTTGAACTAAAGATTGGAAAGAAGAACTATAAGGTTAAGTTTGGTATCAATTCATTCTGTGATACAGACCTTATGGATAGAACAAAATCCATTATTAAGTTAATGGCTGATAATGGTGTGTTTGACGAAGAAGAAAAGTCAGACACAGACAATGTAGATACAATGATGAAGAATCTGGATGCTTACGGAAATGTTATCGTGACTACACGAGACCTTCTGTTTGTAGGATTCAAGAAATATAACCCTGTAGATTCAGTAGAGCAGGTTGGAGATATGCTAGATGATTACTTGGATGATGGTGGTAATCTGATTGAGGTATTCTCTAAAGTTGTTGAGGAATTGATTACAAAGGGTTTTATGGCAGACCTCGGAAAACAGGAAGAGTAGAAGAAACCGAGGATCAATACACAGAAAATAAACCTTATTCGGACTACCTAAAAGAAGATGTGATACCTTGGTACATTTATTTAGGTGTGTCGAAGAGTGAGATTTTATATAATGAGCCTTGTGAGTTGTGGTGCTATGATGATGCCTACGCAATCCGACTAAAAGAGGAAGATAGAAATAGGTATGCAATGGGATATTATAACTACGAGGCCTTTGGCAGAGTTCTAGCAAGTGCATTTAGCAAAGGCAAGGGTACTCCTTATCTGGAACAGCCCATGATGGAAAATGCTGTTTTAACAGAACGGGATGTGAAGAAACAAACCGACTTACTATTTGCACAGTTAGAAATGATGCAACATAACTTTGAGAACCGGCACTCAAAAGAGTGAGTGTCGCTTACCTTTAACAATTAAAAGGCAGAAAGGAGAGGATAGGGTGTCAAAGCTCTATCCTCTATTTAGGTGTAAAGATGGCAGAATTAGATTCATTAAATATTCAAATTTCAGCGGATACTACAAACGCAAAAAGGTCGGTTGCATCTTTACAAGATTCGTTAAAAGCCCTAGATCAACAATTAGGAAACTTTAGAAATCTAGGAGCATTCTCTAGTGCCATGAGTGGCATATCTGATAGTGTCAATCAATTTACCAATGCTATCAATTCAATAGATACAGGAAAACTGACTACTTTAGCAAACTCAATGAAAACTATTACAAGTTCAGCAAAGGGCTTGGCTAGTGGTGTAAACAGTTTGTCTTTTACTCAATCAGAGAACGAAGCAAAAGGATTTAAGAATGCGATTGATGAAGCAACTCGTGATTTACAGAAGAAGTTTGGTATTGCTAAAAGTGATGCAGACGGATTAAGAGAGAGAATTGTATCACTTGCAAAGGCTACAAATGAGATTACTGTAAACAAGGATCAGTCGTTAGATGATGAACTGTTAAAAAATTACGGCAAATCCTTTGATGAATTGGCACAGTATATTGACAAGACAAAACGTGTTGCTCATAACTTTTCAGAAGATTATGGTGCTGTTGTAGAGCATATCCGTGCACATAATAAGGGATTAGGTGTAAATACCGCATCTGTTGTGTCACAGGTTGGAAGTCATTATGAAGAGTTAAGAAGATTACTCGGTAAAGGATTTGGAACTGAAAAAACAGGAATCGGTTTTGATGCCTTTATGCACGAGATTCAGAGTGATATGCCTGCTTTAGCACAAACTGTAAATAGTGTGGTTAGTGAGATGGGTGGAAACACAGATAATCTCGGAAATCAGTTTGTTGCTTTGGCAGAGATTGTTAGCAGATATAACCTAGTTGCAAAACAAGGATACGCAGCCACAAATCAGTTTAACAATTCAGAGGAATCATTAAGAGGAACTGTTAGCGGTGTGGCTTCTGGATTTGAACAATTATCCATGGCAGAGGGTAGAGTAGCATCTATCGGTCAGACAGAGACAATCAATGTGTTTCAATCGTTGGCAAACGGATTAAAGCAGTTTGAGAACGTAAAAATAACTAATGTAGGCCAGATTACAGAGTTATCTAATGCGATTAAGTCATTAGGCTATGCAACATCTGAAAAGGCTATTGCTAATATGCCGAAACTAACGGCCGAATTGAATAAATTGATTACTACATTAGCGAAAGCACCTGCCGTAAGTAGTGGTGTTACTTCTTTGGTATCTGCGTTAGCAAACTTCAATAACTCAATGAAGACCTACAACGGAACGGCTCGTTCTACTGTATCAACCTCTAATGTCCTGACCACGGCTTTTTCTAACCTTGGAAAAGGAATGAATAAGACAAATACCGGATTTAAGGGGTTAGCAAGTACAATCGGTAAAATCTATGCTACCTATTGGGTATTCTTCCGACTATTCTCTAAAATTGGTGAAGCATTAGATTTATCCTCACAGTTGACAGAGGTTGAAAACGTAGTAAATCAGACTTTTGGTGATGCAAAGAGTATGGTAGATGAATTTGCAAGGGATTCTATCACACAGTTTGGTATGTCTGAATTGGCATTAAAACAATACGCATCACGTTTTCAAGCAATGGGTACTGCCATGGATATTACAGGCTCTATGCTTGAAAAGACTACGGGAGTTTTAGGTGATGCTGATAATCAGTATGGTAAATTAACAGGATCAATGGCAGAAATGTCAATTAACCTTACAAAATTGACTGCTGATTTGGCTTCCTTCTATGATGTAGAACAATCAGCCGTTGCAGAGGATTTGTATTCTGTATTTACAGGTCAGACACGTTCATTAAGACAGTATGGTATTGATTTAACCCAAGTAAACTTGCAGGAGTGGGCTTTAAAGAAGGGCATAGATGCTAATATGGATTCTATGACACAGGCTCAAAAGGCTGCTTTAAGATATGCTTACACATTGGATGCAGCCCGTTATGCAATGGGTGACTTTGCTCGTACTAACGATACATGGGCGAACCAAGTTCGTATTTTAAAGGCGAATTTGCAACAGTTGGCTATTGTTATAGGTCAAGGCTTTATCAATGCCTTAAAACCGCTGTTAAGAGGATTAAACACGGCCTTACAAGCTATTACATCCTTTGCTACAAAGGTATTAAATGCACTAGGACAAATCTTTGGTTGGAAATATGAAATCAATCTAGGCGGTGTTACAACCGATTTAGAAGATGCTTCCGAGTATGCAGACGATACGGCAAGTGGATTAGGCAACGCAGCCAAGAAAGCCAAAGAACTGAAAAATCAGTTAAGAGGATTTGATAAGTTAAATGTTCTTACCACTAATGACGATTCTACAGGCGGTGGAAGTGGTGGAAGTGGTTCTGGCGGTGGTGCAGGTGCAGTTGACGATTCCGACCTTATCAATGCAGCTAAAGTAGGCGAGGGATTGATGAAGTCAACTATCAATGACCTAAATCAGTTAGGAGCTTATATCTCTAATTCTTTATCTAATGCTATGGAAAGCATTAAATGGGATGAAATATACGAAAAGGCTCGTGGATTTGGTACAGGACTTGCTGATTTTATGAATGGTATGTTTACCGGTGCAGCAGGAACACGATTATTTAAGAATTTAGGTGCTACTATTGCAGGTGCAATCAACACAGTAATGAACGCAGGAGATGCTTTTACTGACAGGTTTAAATTTGGTGGTCTTGGAAAAGCAATGTCGCAAGGTATTAAACAATTCCTAAAAGATTGGGATGGAGACTTAACAGGACAAGTCTTTGGAAAATTTGCAGGTGGAATTGCTAATACCATTTATGCTATTGTTTCAGACAAAGAAACATGGAAATTGCTAGGTAAAAAGATTGCTGATGGTATCAACGGAGTTATAAAAGGCCTTAACAAAAAGGATAAAACAACCGGATTGACAGGTTGGGAAGCCTTGTTTGGTGACGTAGCTTCTATTGCAAGTGGAATAGCAACCACGTTAGAAACTGCTTTAGCGGAAATAAATTGGGGAGAAGTTATGAAAGGACTGTGGAAAGGCTTGAAACAGTTCTTTAAAGATTTAACTCCAGAAGGTGCTATTGTTTTAATTGGTGCAGGTGTTTTGAAACTCTTTGGCAAAAGCATTAAACAGGCTATTATTACTAAAGCATTCGGCACTAATGGTTTGCTTGATATTGCTTTTAAGGGCATTAAATTAAAAGTAGGAGATATTATTAAAGGAAAACTCTTACAGGCAAGTTTAATTAAAGAAGCTATTGCAAGTTCTTTAGGAATTGATAAAGCTGCTGTTGCAGGTTCTGTTTCAGCAGGATACACAATAGGTGCTATAGCACTTACATTATTGTTTGTTTGGCACTTTAAGAGCGGTAATCAAGAAAAGGTTGACAAAGCACTCCGAGATATGGGTGACAAGGAGACTGATCCTGTTCAAAAGGAAATTGATTATAACTATGCCGATAGAACTGCATCTACATTTTCAAGTGATTTACAGGCTTCAAACAATGATTTGTACGCATTCCAAACTGTAATGGGAGAAATCAGTAAAGAATGGCCTGAATGGAAAAAATCATTCGAAGATGGATTTGAAGGCATTACTGAATCGTTAAAAGAAACATTTAAACTTTCTAATATAAAAGAAAAGGTTAAAGGTTTAAACGAAGGAATTGTAGAAACTTGGAGAACAACGGAATCTTGGTTTAACCAAACCGCAGTAGGTAAATGGTGGAAAAACTTTAAGCAGAATTTTTCTAAAGAAGAATTTCAAAAAAATATTGGCTCTATGCGTGGAGCTATGGAAGCAAAATACAATGATTTAAAAACTTGGTGGGAAGGCACAGCAGTTTCTAAATGGTGGAAAGACTTCAAATCAAACTTTACAAAAGAAAAATTCAAAGAGAAGATTGGTTCTATCAGAACTGCCTTAAAGGAAAGATGGGAAGATGCGAAAACTTATTGGAATAACAATAAAACATTGGCACAAGTAAAAACCTCTTATGAGAACTTTAAAGCAGATTTGAAAGAAAAATGGTCTCGTGCAAAGGAATGGTGGAAAGAAAATAAAACTTTATCAGAAGTAAAGGCAACCTATCAAGATTTCAAGGGAAAGGTGAAAGATAAACTTGAATCTGCTAAAGAATGGTGGAACAATCATAATGTTTTATCAGAACTCAAAACATCTTATCCAGATTTAAAACAAAGAATTAAGGATAAATGGGATGAACTAAAACGTTGGTGGGATCAAAATGTTAAATTGAGCATTCCGGATTTGAGTTTCCATGTTGAATATACACAACCGGCAGGATGGCAAAAGGCTATTGTAAAAGCATTAAGTCTTCAAGGATGGCCTAAATTAAAATTCTATGCTAATGGTGGTTATCCGACTACAGGACAGTTATTTGTGGCAAATGAAGCAGGGCCAGAGATGATAGGTAATATGAATGGCAGACCTGCTGTAGCATCAAATAACGAGATTACAGGTATTCGAGATGCAATCTATGAAACTTCCTCACAGGAGATGTCGTTGATGCGTACAGAAATATCAGTAATGAGAGGTATTCTTGCTAAAGAATTTGGCATTTCTGAAAAGGATATTGCTAGGGCTACAAGGAATGTTGCTAATGATTATACCAATAGAACAGGTAGACCATATTTTGCAACTTAAACTTTTATTCCACCTTTTAGGGTAGTATAATTACCTTAAAGGGTGGAAAGGAGTTTAACTATGAAGAAATTATCCATTATATTATGTTTAACAATGTGTTTGCTTATTGTAGGTTGTGGTTCAAAGCAGGAATCTAATGTATCAGAAACGACAGAAGACAAAGTGGAGACCACAGAAAACGTTGATAATAGTAAGGAAACGAAAGAAAATGATATAGAAGAAGAGAAACAGGGAAAAGATTTAGATGGTGATGGTTACGTCCAAATAGACGAAAACGGAAGTGCAGAAAGTGGTTTGTACGAAGATTTTCAAGAAATGGACGAAGAAGATATAGATATATTAGCACTATCAAATGAGTATGATACATTAAGCGAATTTGGAGATAGCGAAGAAGATACAGAACGAATGAAGGAAATCGCAAAGATTTTGATTAAAAAAGTTCCAGAATTAAAATCGTACTATGATGAAGAAACAGGTTTGCTATCGGAAGAAGCGTTTGATTAGAACAATAGATTTTTAGAGGATGTTACGGCATCCTCTTTTTTATATATCAATTAAGGGTGTTACGGCACTCTTTTTTTATTGAAAGGAGAACCTATGGAAAAAGCATATAGCAGGATCATTTGGAAAAACGGAAGTCGTAGCACCGATACCCCATTAAATGAAACCAATATGAATTTAATGGATTCCGCTATAGATGTAATTGATGGCAGGGTTTGTACGCATGATGCACAGATTCAGACGTTGCAGGGATATGAAACAAGGGCAGCTCAATCAGCTGCGGAAGCATTACAGAGTGCCCAAGATTCAGAGGATAGTGCCACAGAAGCATCTGGATATGTTGATGATTGTAATACATTAGCAAATCTTTGCTCACAACACTATCAAAACGCAAAAGCAGAAGCTCAAAATTCAGAAGCATGGGCGGTTGGAACGAGGAACGGAACAGCAGTACCATCTACTGATGAAACGTATGAAAATAATTCAAAGTATTATGCCGAGCAAGCTCAACAGATAGTAGATTATTTCACTATCAACAACGAAACACCTACATTCACACAAGCATCTACAAGAGCCAATATCAATAGCGGAGAAGCAATCTCAACTATTATGGGGAAGATAAAAAAATTCTTTGCTGATTTGAAGACAGTTGCATTCACAGGAAATGCTAGTGATGTGTCGTTTGACAACACAGGAACTACATCTTCTGCAACCACAGTACAAGCCGGGTTAGTAGAAGCCTTAACAAATTCAGCTCCAACCGCTAGTGATGTGCCCTATACAAATACCACAAGCGGATTATCGGCAACCAATGTACAAGGTGCGATTGATGAAGTTGTTGCCACAAAGCAGATTGCTAATGGAGTTGTTTCTAGTTGGAGTTCAGCACTAGCATTAAACACTTCTTATACTCGTATATTATATGGTTCATCTACAAATTATAATGGTGGTGTAGCAATAACATCATTACTAAAAGGAAAGCCATACAAATTAACAATCACAGGAACGTGTTCTAACGTAACTAACAATATAGATGTAGTTGTTGCATTAAAGACCGCCAATGCTACATCAAGCGTAGATGCTGATATGGTTGCTTGTGCTATAGGAAGTACAAAAATTAGCGGTACGAGTTTTACAGTTGAAACAGAATTACTGATACCAAAAACAGTATCCCCGACTTATTGTGAATATTGGATTAAAAAATCATCTTCTTCAACAACCGTTACGATAAACAATATACACGCAAAGTGGGAAGAAATAGGTGTATATGATGCTTTAAAAATAGGAGATGACAATATTCAGAACAGAATATCAAATGTAGAAACTAAAGGATTATCTTCCCAAGCCTATTCTACAGGACAGTATTTTACTCACGGAGATAAACTAAAAAAAGTAACTTCTGCTATTGCAAGCGGAGATACTATTAGTTCTAGCAACACAGAAGATACTACTGTTGGAGCAGAATTAACCGAGATAAACAGTAATTTATCTGCCAAGTGCCCCTTATGGACAACAGTTGCTACTGTATCTTCTGTGTCAGCAAGTGGAACTACTGTTAATTTACCATTTCTAACCACATCAGGAAAAAGATTGCGAGTAATTGCATATTCAAGTATGTGGTATGTTGAAATGACCTCGTATGGCGCAACATCTGTTGAAGTAAACAGAAGTGGGAGTAATGGGCTTGCCAATAGCACTGATACAAGAGGCTTCATGTTTACCTGGGTTGATGGTAATGCTCAAACTTGTACGTTGAAATATTATCAAAATCGACAACTTACGGCATTTAATGCAGAAGCAAAAATACAAGTATGTAAAGATTATGTTTAACAGTTATTTTATTTTTACCGCAATCATTTCACTTCCACCCGTATTATAACCACCGTTTGAATTATAGACTTTAAGGATCAAGTCCTGCGATTCGGTGTTCACTACACAAACAAAGGAATATGATAAGCGAGAACCAGCTGAGCCTTCTATTTTGTCAAGAGTAGTTATACCTGCGACCTGTGTTATATCTGATGATGCATTATTAACGCATCCTAGAATTGTCATAGTTTTACTCGTCAAGCCTGTGTTATACAAACCTATTGAAACTACATAAACACCTTTTGGCAATACAACGTGTCGTATTAAAGCTCCACCAGATGTATTGAAGTTGCGTGTATTGTGGTTTGAATATGGGGATGATGTGTATACAGTGCCAATAGCAGATAAATTACTATTTATGAAGATAATAAATGTTGATTTATCAAAGTTAAATACAGATTTAAGTGATAAGCAAAGCAAAATACTTTTGAAATCTTCAAACATTACATTCACAGGACAATCCAGTGGAATTGCTTATGCGAATGTAGATGTAGTGGAACTGTTTGGTACTGATGTAAGAGCAGTCCTTAATGTTGCAGGAATTGCTCACCTGTATCAGCCTTACGGGTTCTGTGTCACAAATGCCGGTTCTGGGGCTTATGTAATAAGAATTTGGATTCATACAGGTGGTAGTTCCAATGTTACTGTTCAGATGCAATTTGCAGTAATTACTAGCTAACACATAGCATTGAGGGAATCAATATAATAAGTTCCAGCAGGAAGCGATGTGTTGCTTGTCATCCACACATTACCATCTCCATCACCTGAGCCATCTACCATGAGAAAACATCTAGATTTTGGAGTACCTGTTGAATCAATTATCACACCCGACCAAGACATACCAATTGGAAATACATTCTTGAATGACATCAACGCACCGGCTTCTCTTGTTGAAGTTATCGTAAACGCCGCATTAACTCTAGCAAGTGCTTGGTAATCATAAGTAACACAACTCGCAAAAGCTATTGTGATTTGTGATGCATTGGCATTTTTATTAAGTTCATGCACGGTGAAGTGTTGTTTATCCATAACAGCGGATAAATCTGTATTTATCTCGGTTAAACCTTCGTTTAAATAATAAATAATATATAAAAGAAAGGATGAAAACTATGAAGAAATTAACATTACTCGATGGAACTGTTATTGAATTGACAGATACATCACAGAAGAACAACTATGTAGCCGTGGTGAAGAAATGGGCTGATATTGACGGCTTAAATTTAACCACGGAGAATTTGCAGGGTGGAACTTTTGAGGGCGAGGAATTGGCAAATACGGTCTTTGAAAGTATATCTGCTAGTTATGATGGAGAAAATATCGTTGTGGCTATCTCTTGCCGTAACAAAACTGATCTTGAATTGTTGCAGGAATCACAGGAAGAACAGAACGCAATGATAAATATGCTTTTGGAAACACAGGTATTAGAAAATGTTGAAGAAGAGGGGGTAGAATAATGAGTTTAGTGGCAAGTTATTTAGCAAAACAGATTCTTAAAGGAAATCTTGATTATGATAAGGTGGTAAAACATTATCCGCAGTATAAGGAAGAGATTGATGTTTATTTAGAGAAGAATCATTTCTTTGATTAAATAGAAAAGGAACAGAGCTAAAATCCTGCAAAACAAATGCTCTGTTCCTTGTAACAAGTAAACACTTTCACGAAGAAAGGTTATTTGTATTATAGCATAAAATGGCAAAAAAAGGACATACTTTTGTGATAATTTATTAGTGTAAGATTAGCACCCGAAGAGGTGCTTTTTTTGTTTTTGGAGAATCATTATGGCTTTTAACGGAACATTATTACAATTTGGTGCTGATAAATTCCCTAGTAAGTGGATTCAAGCAGAGAGTTACACAGTGACACCCGAGAGACGATTAGACCTCGATAGTGGGGTAAACAATGCTGATGGTGTGCTACAACGAAATGTGCTAGATCACAGGGCTACTACTATCAGTTTTTCTGTGCGTGACGGAATGTTTAATGGCGAAAACGCAGAATTGTGGGCTTGGATAGTGGCACATTATATTAACGAACCGGAACAGAAAGTCCGTGTTACATATTATTCCCCAAAGACAGATAGATATTTAACGGGAGATTTCTATGTTCCAGATGTAGAATTTCCTATTTACTATGTAGATTCAAAGCATAATAAGATACAGTATCGTTCCTATACGATTGAACTGATTGAATATTAAGAGGTTACTATGATTCCCGTATCAGAAGAACTGAAAAATGCCTTTAATACAGGCAATCAAAAAGACTTAACATTATATTTTAGTGATAATACATCACTAACTAATGAGAATATTGTCGCAGAAAGTATGTCTTTAGAACAGATTTTGTGTGACGAGGAACAGATCACATTCGGATTATGCAATTCAGCATCTTTCAAGATAACTATACTCAATAGTAATACATCTCGTGTAGGTCAGACAGTAACACCTGTTATTACAATTAGAGGAACTGAATATTCCATGCAGCTAGGAGTATTTAAGATTGTGGAAGATAAGGTTACTGATGATAGACTTCACAGAAATATCACAGCTTATGATGCGTTGTACGATATTGTAAACACAGATTATGCTAGTTGGTACACTTCTTTAACATTCCCAATGACATTAAAACAGTTTAGAGATTCGTTCTTTGAACATATAGATTTAACACAGGTGTCTGCAAGCCTTATTAACGATTCAATGACAGTAGAAAAGACAGTAGATGTAGATGTTTTTTCTGGAAGTGACATTATAAAGGCTATTTGCGAGTTAAATGCCGTGTTTGGTTGTATAGATAATGAAGGAAACTTTAAATACATTCCATTCGTGCATGAGGGCGGTGTGTATCCAGAGGAAGATTTGTTTCCTGCTGATGATTTATACCCTAATGATGGATTTGATGTAATTGTAAGTGGTTCTCCTTATTCTTATGTGTCAGGATCATTCGTATATGAAGATTATGTAGTGCAGAGAATTACAGGCCTTGCAATCGTAGAAGATGAAAGTGATACCTCTGAATTATACGGAACAGATGAAAACCTGTATATGATTACGGGTAACTATCTTCTGTTTGGTAAGAATGCTACAGATTTGCGTACAGTAGCCGAGAATTTCCTTGGATTTGTAGGCAGATTCCAATATAAGCCTGCTCGTATCCGTATGAGGGCTATGCCTTGGGTAGAGTTGGGAGATATTATCGGTGTAGTAGGAAAGAAAGGGAACGCAGTATTTCCTATCTTAAAACGTACTATGAGCGGTATTACGGCCTTGTATGACGATTATGAAGCACAGGGCAAGGAATATTACTCATTTTCCGCAAACACAGTAAGCAGCATGGTTGAAAAACTAAAATCAAAGACTATGCGTATTGTAGCTAATGTAGACGAGATTTCAACTGAATTAAGTGAGTACGAAACACAAACAGATGGAACGTTAAGTCAACATTCATCTCGTATTCAGCAAAATGCAACAAGCATTTCATCAGAAGTAACAAGAGCTACGGGGGCAGAAGGTAATTTATCATCACTTATTCAGCAAAACGCAGATCAGATTCTACTTCGTGTTGAAAAAAATGGTGTTATATCAGCAATCAATCAATCGGCAGAACAAGTACAGATTTCAGCGAGTAAAATAAATTTACAAGGATACGTTACTGTTACCGATTTATCCGGAAGTGGTACTACTACAATAAATGGTTCTAATATTACGACGGGAACTATCAATGCGGTAACAATTCACTTATCAGATTCTAGCACAGGATATTTCACGAAAATAGACACAGGTACAGGCAACTTATCTTGGAATATGGCTAATTCATCAATGGCTACTAATGGAAACATAACATTGACAGGTGGAACTGTTGGTGGATTTACAATAGGAACTAAAAAATTGTATTGGGGAACGACAAGTGGTTATTGTGGAGCTATACAGGCAATAGATGATAGTGATACTTCAACGTATGCTTTCGCAATAGGAAGTCCATCACATATTTCGTACGCTGACGCAAAGTTCAAGGTCAAAAAAGATGGTGATTTTTCTATTGGTGGCACAAACACTGCGTTTGGTGAACCTTATTTTAGAGTAACAAAGGATGGATTAACAAAGATTGCTGATTGCGATTATATAAATTTTGGCTCGTTAGGAAGATATATAAGGTGGGGGGTTACAGACCAAATAACATCTGACTATTATTTCGGAGTGTCTACTTCAAATAATATGCACCTTGTTTGCGACCCTGTTGGCAATCAAGAAGCTCATATTTATCTAAAGGCTAATATAACGCAATTAAGTATAGATGATTATGCCGGTGAGGAAACAAATCATTTTAGACCAACGTATGATGATGACGTATCATTAGGTTCTGGAAATCATAGATGGACTACTGTTTATGCGGTAAATTCTCAAATAAGTACATCTGACAAAACCACAAAAATTGATGTGCGTGAAATAGATGATACGTTAGAAAAAATTTTTTTAGAAACACCAACAAAAACTTTCTATAGACTTGGTGGAGACAGAAGACATATTGGTACATTAGCACAAGATGTTGAAGAAATTATAGAGAAATATGGATTGACTACATTGGATTTTGCACCAATATGTAAAGACGTAAAAACGAAAACAACTATAACAGATGATGGCGAAACTGTTGAAGAAAATATTCTGGATGAAAATGGAGAGGAACAGTATATTTATGGATTTAGATACGAGGAATATGTGATGCTTACAGTACATATGGTACAAAAACTATACGACAGAGTAAAAGAGTTAGAGGAGAAAATAAATGGATAAACCAATATCAGTACAAATCAATGAAGCAAAGCAGAATATTGTAGATTGCATCAACGAACAACACATTCACGTTTCTATTTTAGAGCCTATCGTGAAAGAGATTTATGAGCAGGTTCATATGTTGGCACAACAGCAATATGAAGTAGAAAAGAAACAATGGGAAGAAGATTCACAGAAGAAAGATGATTAAATGTGAATTGCACTAAAATTGCACTTTTATTTCATTTAAGAAAATAGTTGTTAGGAGTAATGTATAGGCATAAGGAGATAAGTTATGTCGTACATTCATTTTAACAACAACCCTAAACAGAAAAACGTTGGAGATTGCGTAATAAGAGCAATTTCATGTGTAATGGATATACCATGGACTAGGGCTTATATGGATTTGTGTAACGAGGGATTAGAACGTGCAGATATGCCTAATTCTAATTGCGTATGGGGTGCTTATCTCCGTAAGAATGGTTTTCGCAGATATAATACTGATTGTACAGTAGATGAATTTGCAAGAGAAAATCCGTATGGTGTATATGTGCTATCCACAGGTAATCATGTAGTAGCCTGCATAGATGGGAACTACATGGATGCGTGGGATAGTGGCTATGAAGTCATAGATTCTTATTGGAGAAAGGAGTTTTAACCTATGGTATCACATCTTCCAAACTTCCCTAATTATTCAAATTATCAGCAACAGTATCCGAATTATCAGAATTATCCGCAACAGGCGGTTAGAAGAAAATTGGATTTTGTGCAAGGCAGAACATCAGCAGACACATATCCTGTAAACGCAGGTGAAGAAGTTTTTCTTGTTGATATGGATAACCCCAATGTGTATCGCAAGGCAAGAGGATTCGATAATGTTCTTGAACCAATGATGATTTTTGATTTGGTAGAACATAAGGATGAAGAACTAAAACAGTTTGACTTTGCGGATTATACAAAAGATTTAGAAACTAGGATCAATAAAGAAGTCGAAAAGAAGATAAAAGCAGAGGTAGATAAACGACTTTCTGAAATATCTTTTACCCCGGCAAAGAAAACGACTGCAAAGAAAGGGGAATAGTCTATGAATCCAATGTTTAGAGGTTTACGACCACAGAATTTAATGCAGGTAATGAACCAAGTTCAAAACCTACAAAACAATCCACAGGGAATATATGATTTTCTAAAAAATAGTGGAAGGTTGAGTAACGAACAGTTACAGGCTATCCAAGGAATGAAAAATCCTAGTGAAATAGGACAGTACCTGTTAAATTCAGCACCACAAAATATGTATGGACAGATACAGAATGGTGTAAATCAATATATGAAATAAGCACCCCATAATGGAGTGCCAATCTCACGGATAGTGCTAGCCAAGTGTTCCAAGTCAAATATAGCAACTTTCGTGAGAAAAGACAATGGTTTCAATCTTGCAAGAGAAACAAATAAATCACGAAAGGAGCTAATAATATGGCTTTAACAAATGACAATGGCATGGTTATGCCTGTATCCCCTATGTATGGTAATGGGGGCGGTGGAATGTTTGGTGGATGGGATTCATCTGCTTGGCTAATCCTTATTGTACTGTTCGCTTTAGGCGGATGGGGTGGATTTGGTGGCTATGGCGGTGGAGCTGCTGATGGTTCTATTCTTTATCCTTGGATGAACCAATCAGAGGTAACCACAAGCGGATTCCAGAATCTTTCCACACAGAATCAGATTACCGCAGTTCAGTCTGATTTAGGAGACATTCAGACACAGTTATGTAATGGGTTTGCAGGTGTTAATGCAACAGTTAATGGTGGATTTGCTAACGCAGAATCTAGTGCTAATGCTAGACAGATTGCCAATATGCAGACGGCCTTTAATAGCCAAGTTGCTATTACTGATGCAATTACCGATTTAGCAAGTCAGCAGGCTAATTGTTGTTGCGAAAACAGATTAGCAACCTGCCAAACACAAAACATCATTCAGAACGAAGGAAATCAGACACGATTTGCTGATGCAAACAATACAAGAGATTTGCTACAGAATCAGACTGCAAATACGCAGGCAATATTGGACAAATTGTGTCAGCTCGAATTAGATTCGAAAAACACAAAAATCGCTGATCTTGAAAGACAGTTGACAATGGCTAATCTCGCTGCATCACAGACTGCACAGAACTCTTTCATTCAGAAAGGATTCTCTGATGAAGTAGATGCTTTATACAACAGATTGAGTAATTGCCCTGTACCCACAACTCCTGTATATGGTCGCACACCTATCTTTAGTTGTAACAACAACGGATGTGGATGCGGTTCTTTCTAAAGGGGGTGTTATGAATGGCTGAATATTTAGCGAATGCTGAACAACTCGTGAGTTTAAACGCACCTGTTTTGTTTACAGCTTCTATTCCATGTACCAAAGGGTATATTTACCACGAGGATGAATCTGGAATTTTTATTCTCCGAGGAATGACACCTAATTGTTTTGCAAGATATCAAGTGACATACAATGGTAACATTGCTATTCCGGAAGGTGGTGCGGTTACTCCTATAGCAGTTTCTTTAACTGTAAATGGAGAACCTAGATTGACAAGTCAAGCAATTTATACACCGGCTGCGGTAGATGAATATGGTAATGTGACAAGCACAGCCATAATCACAGTGCCTAGAGGATGTTGCTTTAGTTTATCTGTTAGATATGTTGATGCTACTGTTAGTGATACTGCTACAGAACCAACACCAACTATTGAAGTACAGAACTCAAATCTTGTAATAGATAGAATAGCATAGAAAGGAGTAGAGCATGGATTATTCAAGAGAAATCATGGAAGAACTCGGTCGCACCGAAGGTCTACTCCACAAAGGCTTAAAAGAAATCAATGATAAGGGCGAATTAACCGCACAATCATTAGAGGTTTTAGGAGAGACTTTAGACGGCATCAAAGACCTGTATGAAATTAAAGGCACAGGCCTTGATATGATAAATCAGTATGGTTATTCAAGTAGACCTTACATGATGTATCGAAGAGATGGAGACGGAGATGGTCGCTATTATGAACGTAGAATGATGTATGAGGGAAATGGAAGTTCATATGGATATGAAGGAAACTCATACAGAAACGATTCCTACGGGTATAACAATCGTTATAGCGGTGATGCCTACGTTGATGAATTGCGTAGGAAAATGGAAAATGCAAAAACCGAACAGGAACGTGAAATGCTACGAGGAATGATACGAGATCACGAAAACAAACGTTAAAAACAAAGGCGGTAGGGTAAAACCTATCGTCTTTTTTATATACACAAAGAAAGGAGACACAAATGAAAATCACACCACAGGATTTAGTATTGTATTTCGGTCTACTGCTAACAATCCTAAACATCATTGACCGCTCAACATTGTTAAAGGAGAAAGCGAAAGCACCACAGAAGGAAATGGAACACAGAATTACTCAACTAGAAGACAAGGTAGACAAATTAGGTTCTTATGCTACCAATGACAACAAAAGAATCGAGAACCTAGAGGAAGGTGGAAGAGTGCTGTTGAAGTCACTCGGAGCATTATTAAGCCATGGAATAGATGGGAATAATGTAGATGAAATGAAACTTGCCAGAGAAGAATTAAATGAGTATTTGATTGGCAGAAAGTAGGAAGGAGAATTAGATGGATATTTCAGTATTATTGGACTTTGCCAATGTAATTATAGTTGGTATTTGCCTTTGCGTTGGTTATATCTTAAAAAACGCAGTTACAACAGATAAAATTAACCGTTTTATCCCTCTTATTATGGGTGTTTTAGGGGTTTTATTGTCTCTATGGATAAATAAAGCCTTAACTCCGGAAATCCTCTTAATCGGGCTGATAAGTGGGTTAGCAAGCACAGGATTATATGAAATGTTTAGAAATTTAATTGAGAAGAAAGGAAGTGAAGGATAATGGCATTAACAGGAAAAGGATTAGCTGAATTTGCACAGAGTAAAAAGGGAACTCCTTATTTTTATGGTGCAAAGATGCAGAAACTTACAGAGTCGTTTATGGCTCAAATGCACAAAGCATATCCAAAGACAGTAACTACTGTTTATATGAGCAAGGCTAGACGAAAGAAAATGGTTGGCAAGGTATGTGTGGATTGTTCTGGACTTATTTCAGCTTATACAGGTAAAGTATTAGGATCAGCACAGTTGTATTCACAGGCTCATGCTCGTATGGATATTTCCACTTGGAAAATGTGGGCGGTCGGTGTTGTAACTTATCGCAAAGGACACGTTGGTGTATATCTTGGTAACGGTAAAGTAGCAGAAGCCAAAGGCATTGACTATGGTGTGGTAATTACCGATATCACAAAAGGCAAATGGACACACGGTCTTACTTTCTCTTGGATTGATTACTCATACACAGAGAAAGTCACAGAAATCACATACAAACCGGCTAACCCTTATGCAGAACCTACACGACTTCTCGTTAGAGGTTGCAAGGGCAATGACGTTAAGTGGCTACAGTTTGAGTTGATTGAAGCTGGATATAAGATTTCCCTTGATGGTGTTTTCGGGAAAAACACCTACAACGCACTTGTTTCCTTCCAGAAATCAGCGAAGATTGGTGTTGATGGAAAGTGTGGTTCGCAGACTAGAGGAGCTTTAAAGGCAGCATAATATGGAAGATAAAAAATCAGTTTCATATCTTGTCTTTGAAAGTATTACGGCAAGAAATGAAAGACACACAAAAAGATTGATTATTGCACTTGTAATTAGCATAATCTTAATTTTTTTGAGTAATGCTTTGTGGTTGTATGCTTGGATGCAGTACGATTATTCGAGTGCAGAAAGTACAACCACAACGACTTATACTCAAGATAGTAGTGGAATAAATATTATAGGAGATGACAACAATGTCGCAAAGCAAAAAGACAACAACGACAGTAAAAACTAGGACAAGGACTAGAAAGGATGGAAAGTCTAAAGGAACTAGAAAGCATAAGTAATTCTGAATTATCTGTTCTGATTGATGAATGGATCAAGTCGGAAAGAGATAGAGCAATTCTAAAACGTAGATTGATAGATGGTATTTGTTATGAGCCGTTAGCAGAAGAATTTGATTTATCTGTAAGGCAAGTCAAAAATATCATCTACAAAGGAGAAAACATTCTGTTTTCAAAAATTTCATAATAATAATCAAGGCAGGTATCTATTTATCCATATAAACCCCCTTAATTCTTATTTCTTTGCCTGCCTTGTTTATTTATAAAAGAGACATTTTCACATATTTGTTTCTTTCATTTTTTGCCCCTTGACTTTAGGTTGAGGGGCATTTATTATTTTAAAGGAATAAAGTAAGAAAGTATGTTTGTGTCAATATAACCAAGTATCTATTGGCAACAAAACAGAAACAAAAAGTGGCAGGAAACCCTTATTTTAAGCCATTTTTTGAGTGAGGGAATTTTATGAGCAGAACTGATTATACGGTATTTTAAAAGTGCGTAAAATCAAGAAAATCCCATTTTTACTAGGTTTGTAGCCTTTGTGAAAATTGCTAAAAAGTGGTAAAAAAGTACCCCTATTGGCAACAAAACAGCAACAAACTAATCAGTTTTTTTATAAAATGCGTAGTCTTAAACATGAAAATAGCCACCCGAATAGGTGGCTTTTTACTTTATGATTTTTATTTTATTCATTTCTTCAACTAATTCATCAACAGTTCTATGGCCGTAAACATTAGCTTCTACATCAGAACCGAGAGAATGCCCCATAATTAAATGTTTTGACATATCATCTAATTTGAATTTGTCAGCCAACCATGAAAAAGTATGCCTGCAATCGTGTGGAGTGTGCCTTTCACCTGTTTGTGCATGAGTGGTGTTACACTCTTTCATTATCTTTTCCCAATGATATTTATTACGATATGTATTTGGTTTAAATCCTTCTTTGTAAAGCCTGTCTACATATTCTCGTATTCCAGGTATAATAGGAATAGTTCTGTTTATTCCTGCATTTGTTTTTGATCCACCTGTTATAATATTATCCGAGTATTCAAATTCTTTTAATTCTCCTATTCTCATTCCGGTATAAATCATAATAAGTAGCACTTGTATATCTGGATTATCTCTTTTACTCCAAAACAGTTTCAGTTCATCTTCTGTAAAAGGAACACCACTTTCAATATCGTTAGATTTATGTATCTTAACAAAACTAGCATAGTTGGTTGACACTAAATCGTTCATTTGTGCGTATTCAGACATATTTCGCCAAAGACCAATTATGTTGCAAAGCGAACCATATCCTATATTTATACTATCTAGTAATTCTTGGAATGTTTGCTGCTTAATATTGACAAACGGGATGTTATACAATGGTTCTGAATAGTTGTATCCTTGCTTATAACGTCTTTCTGCACCTTTTTTCCAATGTTCCGAAGTATTTTCACAAAACAGTTCATATAGTTGCGAAAAAGTAATTTCTTTATCTTCAAGAGGATTTCTGTGATAATCTAATAAACGTTCATATGCTTCTTTATACGAGCTGAAATATCCTATATTTTTCCGTTCAATAGGCTTTCCGTTTAAATCATAACCTTTAACGGGTGTATAAACTGCATAAGGCTTTCTTCTCTTTCCAGATAGTTTCTTTATTGAACCAAAACCATTGGGTAGCCTGCCAAACTTTATATTTTTGCCTGTATTCGTGTTTTTGCGTACAGGGGTAGAGTTGTTAGGGTTTTTAATTGGAAACCCACAATGAGGGCAGGAAACGGCTTTATCAGATACTTGTTGTTCACATTCCGGACATTGTATTAACATAATTTCTCCTTTGCGAACTTTCAGAAGTCTATTTAGATAGTGTATCAATTAAAGTAGACACAGTTTGTTTATCTCGCTCTGACAATTCCATAAACTTATCCAATATATGTAGATACTCTGCATATTTAGTTAGTCGTGCTAGTTTACGTTCATTATCTTCTGGATAGTTTAGCTCTTCATCTATACCCATCAACCATGTTGGAGAAACATTAAAAAAATTCGCTATTTGAGTAAGTCTGTCTCTCTTTGGTTCTGTATAACCGCTACGATATTGGCTTATTGTACCTTCGGTAACATTTAGTGCCTTTGCTAAATCAACTGATTTAACACCCTTTTTATCCATTATAGTTTTTAAACGTTCACAGAATGGTTCTTTGCGTTCTATCATCTAATCATCCCCTCGAATTACGATTATTATATTGTATTATTCGCTAACTTTCAACATTTTAAAGGAAAACTTCAAAAATATTAAAATTTAGTATTGACAACGGACTTCAAAAAGACTAAAGTATTTCTCGTAAGGTGATTAACACCAAAAAGAAAGGCGGTGAGAGAAACGTGAATGCAAACAAGATTAAAGGTAGAATCGTAGAGATTTTTGGTTCTCAAAGAGAATTTGCTAAAGCCATTGGAATTAGTGAGGTTACAGTAGCAAAGAAACTAAATAACAAATCTGAATTTTCCCAGAACGACATTGTTGAATGGTGCAATGCTTTACAGATTAGTAGTGATGATGTTGGTTCTTATTTTTTTGCAAATGAACTTCAAAAACACTAAAGAAAGAGGGGTGAGAGAAATGACAAGAGATGAAATCGTTTTGGATTATTTGCAAACTCATATCGGAATGACATCCATGGATGCTTTTGATTTAGGAATCACTAGGTTGTCGGCAGCTATTTTTAATTTACGGCAGGAAGGATATTCCATCTTGAATGTACAAAGAGAAGAAACAAATCGTTACGGGAAGAAAGTTCGATTTGTTGAGTATCGTCTAAAGGGATAAGCCTATGGAAAAAGTAAGTCTTAAAAGAAGTGCTGAAATCATTGGGATCAATGAGCAGGCATTGAGGGAACGGATGAAAGCAGGTGTCTACGACATAGGAGTGTGTTGGAAACCAAAGGGAAGTAAGAATTACGTTTACGACATATTCAAAAGTAAGTTGGAAAAACTGATTGGGAGAACATTAACAGATGAAGAGTGCAGAGAGGGGTAATGATTTGAATGTATTTATGGTGATTGGAGCAATCATTTTTATGGTGAGTGTAAGTCTCATTGATAACGAAGGAAAAGTTGGTAGATGGGCGGTCGCTTTTACCATTATAGGAATGCTTTTGATTATAGGCGGTAGCTTTTTAGAAAGACCTATTGAAGCGGAAGCCTATGGAAAAACATATAAAAGCAGGGGTGCAGGTGTTACCGCACACATGAACGCAACTTTGTACAACTCGTTAAATGACACATTTGACGGAACGAAGGTAAGGGAATCTGATATAGACCTGTTAGCACGATTGATTACGGCAGAACAGGGATATTCAGATGGTGTAGATGCAGATGATTATGAATTGCGAGCATATCTTGTTGGTTCAGTAGTAATTAACCGGATTAAATCAAAGGATTTTCCAGATACCTTGTGGGATGTGATTTATCAGAAGGGTCAATACCAATGTGTTGATAACGGACACATCTATAAAGAATATGATCCTATCGCATGGGAGATTGCAGAAGAACTTTTGGTTTATGGAACTACGATTGATGAAAACGTTGTTTGGGCTGCTGAATTTCCCCAAGGGAAAGGAGTTTATAAACAAGTAGGAAAAACATATTTTTGCTATTCGGATTGAGAGGAAATAACGGATGCACATTTCACACATTGGAAGACAGTATTACGAAACAAAAGGACAACAGAGCTTTCGTAAAAAGAATGTAGATTTAGGATTTGATGAAATTCTAAAGAAGGAACAAAGAAAGTTGGGTGAAAACAATGAGATTCAACAAGGAAAAATTCAAGAGAAAACTTCAAGAGAATAGAAAGAAGTATAAGGAACTAACCATCAAAGAAGTTCAGATATTGCATGACTTATATGGGTTTTATGCGGTGATTGAGGATGGACGGGTCACACGATTAGAAAGAGAGGTCTAGGAGATGAAATACCCAAAAGAAGTGATGAAGCGGAATGAACTAATCAAAATGGGGTTCACGAAGGGATTCTTGAATGAAGTCGCAAAGATAAGCGGTGTTGCATTTAAGACATCTGATAAGAAAAATAGCCCTTATTATTACAATACATCAGAGTTAGAAAAGGTAAGAAAGGCGGTGTTTTGATGCAGGAAACAAGACAAGCAAAGGAAATGGCATTAAATGATCTCGCTGAAATTTTAGCAAAGTATTCATCAGAAAGTATTAGTGACATTCAGTTGAAAGATGATTTAGCGGTAATCACTTGGGAAGGTGGCGGTCAGCGAACTTGTAGTGTCGGTTCTGATTCTGTAGCAATGATGATTTGTGATGTTTGTAGAGAGGTGTGTAGATGAAAGAGATTGAATACTTGTTACCGGATTCTGTAGACGATTTAGTAAATCAACATTTCATTATGTATAACCCAGGGCATAAACAACATAGTGATTGGCATTATGAGTATTCGTGTCTACAGGATGCATTGAATGATGGGATTACATTGAAAGAGTTGTCATTAGCAATTACGAATGGCTTTGTTCGTATTTGTTTAGAAATTAGTGAGGTGGTTGAATGAATGAATTAAACGTAGTAGTAAATGCAAAGCAGGGAGAAATTTCCTTTAACTTGGATTCTTTGAAAGAGAATCTTTCGGCTGAAATGGAAACATACAAAAATCTTGTTGTTACAGAGGATACTGTAAAGGATTCAAAGAAAGACTTGGCTATGTTGCGTAAGGTTCGTAAGGAACTTAACGACAAGAAGATTGAAATTAAGAAGTCGTTTATGCAACCATATACCGCATTTGAGGATGAAGTAAAGGAAGCATTAAAGATCATTGATGAACCGATTGAGCTTATTGATAAGCAGGTGAAATCCTTTGAAGAAGAAAAGAAAGAGGAAAAAAGAGAACTTTGCCGTAAGTTATGGGAAGAACACACGGGCGAATATGTCCCGTATTTGCCCTTTGAAAAGGTTTTTCGTGAGGATTGGTTAAAATCCACGTTCAAGGAAAAAGACATTGTTTCTGACATTGATATAGCGGTTATAAACGTAACCAATGATTTGAACGCAATTAAGTCTTTGAACTCTGAAATTGAGGAAGAGGTTCTGGAAGTGTATAAGCGGTCAGATTTGGCTACCGCTATTCAGAAGAATACGGACTACTTGAATACAAAGGCCTTGGCTGAAAAGAGAATTGAAGAAGAACAGACAAAGGCAGAGGTGAAAACAGAGGTAAAGGAACTTCCACCTGTAGAAGATGATTTACCTATTGAATCCGACAAAGAATCTCCCGGATGTGTTCATTTGTATGATGAAGAAGTTGCTTTAGTGATTCAACGCAAGGATTTGAACAAGGCAAAGAACAATTTGAGTTTTGCCGGAATTAAGTTTGATGTTTACGGAGAGGAATAGTTATGGATGGATTTAGAAAATTAAGGGCAGACGAGATTGAGTGTCGTGTTGCTCAAATGTCAAAAAATGGTTCTTTGATGTTGCTACTCTATAAAGATGCGAGAGTAGATCAAAGACTTTTAGATGAAAAATACGGAATTATGGGTTGGCAGAGAGAACATCAGTTGATTGGAAACAACCTATATTGCACAGTTTCTGTTAGAAATCCGGAAACAGGAGAATGGGTTAAAAAACAGGATGTTGGTACAGAGTCTTACACAGAGAAGGAAAAGGGGCAGGCATCCGATTCATTTAAACGTGCTTGCTTTAATTTGGGAATCGGTCGTGAACTTTATACCGCACCTACTATTTGGGTTTCAAAAGGAAATTACAACGATAATGGCGGAAAAACATACGACAGATTTTCAGTTAAGACTATTGATTATGACGAGAATGGGAATATCTCAAAGTTGGAGATAGTAAATACAAATCTCAATCGTGTTGTGTTTACCTTTGGCACGAATACAAAGGTAGAAAAACCTAAACAGGAAGAAAAGAAAGAAAAGTCTGCAAAGGTGCAGAAGGAAACTCCAGAAGAAGAGAAACTGAATGAAGAAATGAGAAATTCGGTTGATCCTGTTTATCTCCCCACAAAGGACAATAAACCATCAAAAGAACAGATGGATAAATTGCATTCTGAAATGGAACGTACAGGAGTTGCAGAAAATGTTTTGACACAGATGTATCAAGTGAAAAGTATTGAGCAGATGGATTCCGCAATGGTTGTGTCAGCATTGAACAAGTTTAAGGTAACAGGAGATAAAAAATGACGGGTTCAGCTACAGAAATAATTGAGTGGCTAATGCAACAGGATAGGGATAAAACCTTTGATATTGATTTTCACAGAGAGAAGAGAAGTTTGAATGCCAACGGAATGCTATGGTCTTGTATTTCAATGATAGCACAGGCTATGAATCCACCTGCTGACAAGTTAGATGTGTATAAACTTATGCTAAAGCGATACGGACAGTACACATACGTTTGCATTAAGCCGGAAGCGGTTGATATGTTCAAGCGAACTTGGAGAGATTACGAGGAATTAGGGGAACTAGAGATTAACGGAAGTAAGGCTGTTCAGTTTTTAGCCTACTTCGGCTCTAGTACCTATGATTCTAAAGAATTTTCTGCCTTGTTGGATGGTGTGATTTCAGAAATGCGTGATATGGGGCTTACACCGCCACCAACAAAGGAAATGCAGAGAGTTATTGAAATGATGGAGAAGGAAGAAGGTAGAAAAAATGCGAAAGTCAATACTAACTGATTATGATAACATTTCCGCTTTTTCTGAAAAACCGAGGGAATGCGACCATCATTTATGTTTTGGCCGTGGTTTAAAAGAATTATCGGAAAAAGATGGACTTTGGATTCCTCTTCAAAATTCAGAGCATAACTGTTCTTCTAAAGGTACGATATATCAGATTCACGATAATCCTGCTGCTGAAAAACTGTCAAAGATGTTAGGGCAGGTTGCGTGGGAAAAGGAATATCTAGCCAAAGAGTTAGAAAAGCAAGGATACGATATTGATGATATTAAAGATGAAGCCAGAACACATTTTATGGCTCGTTACGGCAGGTCTTTTTTGTAGGAGTGGTTATGAGTATTGAAGAAATAATTAAAAACATGGAAAGCGGTATTTATGACTTTACAAAGGATGGTAAGTGTTCGTGTTGTGGTGCTTGTTGTAGCAATCTACTCCCAATGTCAGAAAAGGAAGTAAAGAACATTAAAAGATATGTGAATAAGAAACATATCGAAGAACAAAAGCATCTACTACCGAGTACAACACCTACATTAGATTTGACTTGTCCTTTTCGTGATGAAAGAGAACGCAAATGCCTTATTTATAATGTTCGTCCTGCTATATGCAGAGATTTCCAATGCGATAAGCCACGGAAGAAGATACAGGCGAACAAAGCTATGTATCACGGCAGATACAGAGTTGTTGATTTAAGAGAAGAGTTCTTTCCTCAATAGAGGTTGCCTTTCCACAGTAGATTACCTAAAGACGTAAAAGAAAAGGTTGTGGATCATATTACTCCCCGATTTGGTCGGCACATAGTTTATATCCGGTTAAAACAATCGTAACGATAGAATGCAGGTTCAAATCCTGCGTGTGTCATTTACCGCCACTACATTTTACATACATTGCCAATTTGTAACTCCTAAATAAATAATTTTTCTTTTCATAGTGGCGGTATTTTTTGAAAGTGAGGTTTTTATTATGAATACAGAGGTTATGTTTAGTAGCCAATCTAATGAGTGGTCTACCCCCCCACATTTTTTGAAGAGGTAAATAAAGAGTTTCATTTCAATCTTGATCCTTGTAGCACAGACGAAAATCATAAGTGCGACAAGTATTACACCATAGAAGATGATGGTTTATCAAAAGATTGGAGTGGACATAATGTGTGGTGCAATCCACCATACGGAAGAGAAATAGGAAAATGGGTTGAGAAATGCTACCGAGAAGGACATAAAGACAACACTTTGGTAGTAATGCTAATACCTGCCAGAACAGATACGAAGTATTTCCACGACTATATTTTACATAGAGCAGAGATACGATTCGTACCCGGTAGATTGAAGTTTGGAGATGGTAAAAATTCAGCACCATTTCCTAGTATGTTAGTGATTTTTAGAGGTGCGAAAGTGAGGTAGAAGGATTTGTCACAGATGCTGTTCTTATGACAATCGCATATTAAATTATAGTTAGAATTTTTATAGAGAGGTGAGTAAATGAAAATCATAAAATCAAAAATATTTAGAAGTTATGAAGATGCTAATAAGTTTGCAGATGAAGTTTGTGGAGTAGTATCGGTAAAGTTTTTGCTATGTGGTCGAAAAGAATATGTTGTTAGGTGGTGTGAGTAAATGTTTATCAGTAGAACAAGATATGAAATGGAAAAAGCCTGTGCAAAATACAGGATTGAACAGTTGGAAAAGATTATTTGTCCTCACGGACATTCATACAAGAAGATTGGCGAAAAGACGGTTGCTTTTGACACATTGTTTGGACACGATTTAAAGACACCTATTTACAAGTGCACGAAGTGTGGAAAAGAGAGTGAAACAATGGAAATGTCACTTACATATTGCGGTAACTGTAAACACAAATTTGCAAGTACAAATGAGCATCCTTGTATGGATTGCAAGAAAAGTCATGAAGATTATTGGGAGGCTATGGAGTAATGGGTGAACCAAAGATTAAATATCAAGACAACAGAGAACCATTTAAGAACATTTCTACACATGAAATGTTTAAAGGTGTTGTAGACATCTTTATGAAGATAGAACCAATTAC
>JAEEGL017314935.1_pt1 | contig 33243 bp, 31 predicted proteins | sample 9134231 | NCBI WGS metagenome assembly JAEEGL01 (sample SAMN16246548, study PRJNA631951) | gut metagenome | biome: gut microbiome; feature: rumen; material: fiber-attached | host: Bos | place: Iran: Karaj | collected 2018-10 | reverse complement strand
TTTCTTCAGGGAATCTGTGTTCCTTGTCGATATCAGCTGCGATAGGCTCAACTTCAGTAGTAGCGAATTCTCTGACCATTTTTCTTACGAATTCTTGTTCTTTCGTTAGTTGAAAGTTCATTTAAAAGCCTCCTTAAAAAATTATTAGTTATATCAACACGAGTCATAAACACCCACGTTAAAATTATAACATCATACACTAACAAATATATCACTTTTGGGCCTTTTTTTCAAGAGCAATTTTGCATAATGTAACCTAATCGTGTTCTTTTTTATGAACATAAAGTATTTTTTGCGCAAAAAATCCGCCCGCGGCATTTTAAAGGGAGTTCGGCGTTGAGTTTTTTGCGCAGATACGCTATAATAAATGATTGAGAAATAACACCGGCACCAACTCAGACCGCCGGTTCAGGAGGAAAAAATGAACGAAAAAAACATTCTCATAGTCCGCGCGGGTGAAGTCGCCCTCAAGGGCATGAACAAGCCCTACTTCGAGAGGATGCTCGTGGACCGCATCAAGGCCAACCTCAAGCACACCGCCGAGATCGGCAAAGACAAGGCTCTCGACATCTACCGCCACGAAGGACTGATTTACATCAAAGCAGACAAGGATCTTGACATCGACGAGATCATTCACAACACGGTCAAGGTCTTTGGAGTAGCTTCCGTGTCGAAGGCTGTGGAAGCCGAGTCCGACCTGGAAGCCATCGGGCGCGAAGCCGTGCGCTACATGAACGCACTCATCGAGGAGCGCGGCATCAAGACTTTCAAGGTCGAAGCCAAGCGCGCTGACAAGAACTTCCCCGTCAAGTCACCGGAGATCGGCCGCATCATCGGGGCCAAGGTTTTGGTCGGCTGCAAGGTCTTAAAGGTGGACGTTCATAATCCGGACGTACTTCTTAAGGTCGACGTAAGGCACGACGTTTCCTACATCTACGATTCCAAGGTAAACGGTTTAGGCGGCCTGCCTCTTGGCACCAACGGCCGCGGCATGACGCTCCTCTCGGGCGGCATCGACAGTCCTGTGGCAACCTGGATGATGGCAAAGCGTGGCATGATGATAGAAGCGGTACACTACCACTCCTACCCTTACACCTCAGATCGTGCCAGAGAAAAGGTCATCGAGCTCGCCCAGATCGTATCCCAGTATACGGGGAAGTTCAAGATGCATATCATCAACCTTCTCCCCATTCAGGAAGAGATCGTAAAGAACTGCCCTGAGGAAGAGACCACCATCCACGTGCGCCGCTTCATGATGAGGATCGCCGAGGCTCTCGCAAAAGAAGCCGGATGCCAGGCTTTGATCACCGGAGAGGACCTGGGTCAGGTGGCGTCGCAGACGGCGGAAGCTCTGGTCGTAACTGACAGCGTGGTCACCATGCCCGTATTCAGACCCCTGATCGGCATGGACAAGATCGAGATCATGGACAGAGCTCAGGAGATCGGCACCTACGAGAAATCCATCGAGCCATATGAGGACTGCTGCACGGTATTTTTGCCGAAGCATCCCACGACGAAACCCAGACTTGAGAGAATCCTCGAAAGCGAATCCCGTCTGGACGTGGAAACCCTTGTGGCGAACGCGGTCGCATCTCAGGAGATCATCACGATTGATCCCGAGGATATGTAAAAGATATGTTGATTTTTTGCGCAAGCAAATTCATAAAAATCTATCAAATAACCAATTATGAGAAAGGAGATCATACCAATGGGTGTAACAAGCAATCTTGAGCCTAAAAAAGTTTTTTACTTCTTCGAGGAGATCAGCAAAATCCCTCACGGCTCATACAATACAAAAATGATCAGCGATTATCTGGCAAACTTTGCGCGTGAACGCGGCCTCGACTACGTGCAGGACGAACTGAACAACGTTCTCATCTACGGACCCGCTTCCGCTGGTTATGAAAACTCTGAGCCTGTGCTCCTTCAGGGACACATGGACATGGTTTGCGAAAAGGTTCCCGGCTGCCCCATCGACATGGCAAAGGAAGGAATCAAACTCGTAGTTGACGGCGACTGGCTCACCGCTGACGGAACAACTCTCGGAGCTGATGACGGAATGGCTGTTGCCATGATGCTGGCCCTTCTCGACTCACCGGGCGAATACGAGCATCCCGCTCTGGAATGCATCTTCACCGTTGACGAAGAGACAGGACTCGAAGGAGCTGAGGGTTTCGACGCTACCCTCCTTCACGGCAAGCGCATGATCAACCTTGACTCTGAAGAAGAAGGCGTTATCACCGTAAGCTGTGCAGGCGGTATCACCGGAAACGGCACCCTGCCCGTTACAAGAGAAGCTTTCGATGGAGAGGTTTGCAACCTGAAACTTACCGGTCTCATCGGCGGACACTCCGGCATGGAGATCAACAAAGAGCGTGCCAACGCCAACATCCTCATGGGCCGCGTGCTCAGCGAGATCGCTGATACAGTAGATTACAGACTGGTTTGCATGAAGGGCGGAAACGCAGACAACGTAATCTGCAAAGAAACCGTCGCTCAGTTAGTCGTTAAAGACGTAGCCGCACTGGAAGCTGCAATTAAAGCTATCCAGGAAGTGATCACAGCAGAGTATGTGCTTTCAGATCCCGACATCAAGTTGGAACTCACCAAGGCAGAAGCTGCCATGTTCGTACCTATGGACCTGGCTTCAAGAGACCGCCTGATCTCTTTCCTGCTCAACGCTCCTACCGGCATCCAGTCCATGTCAATGGGAATCAAGGATCTGGTAGAATCCAGCCTTAACCTGGGTGCGCTGAACACCACAGAGACCGAAGTAACCACCCTCTACTGCTTAAGAAGCTCCGTCAAGTCCAGACTGGATCTGATCTGCAGAAAGCTCGAGGACATCTCCCGCATTCTTGGCGGAGAAATCAAATTCTCACTTTACTACCCCGGTTGGGAGTACAAAGCAGAGTCCCCTCTTAGAAACATCTGCATTGACGTCTTCAAAGAACAGTACGGCAAAGAGCCTTCCGTTGAGGCCGTTCACGCAGGTCTGGAGTGCGGATTCTTTGCAGGAAAGATGGGACACGAGTTCGACGCAGTATCCATCGGACCGGACCTCGAAAACGTGCACACTCCTGACGAGAGAGCATCCATCCCTTCCACAGAGAGAACATGGAAGTATGTCACAAGCATCCTGAAGGCGCTGAAATAGTCCGAGGTTGTGTGGTTCTGGGCCTGAGATTTTTTGCGAAAAAATTTGCAAATTGGGCTGAAGGGAAAAAATCACTGTGATATAATAGTTTCATAAAAGACTAACCCGGTGTGGAATATCCATGCCGGGTTTTGTATTGGGAAAGGAGATTATGATGTCACTCAAAAATGATTTTCTCGACGAACTGAGCTACGAAATAGAAGAACTGGAAAAAGCCGAGAAGCTGGCAAGCAAGTACCCGAATGTGGTGCTGACATTCTCAAAAGGGAATAGTGGAAAAGGCCAGTTTTATACATTCGAGAGGGAAACCGGAGAAAAAAAGTATCTCAAAAAATCCAACATTGATAAGCTGCGTGGAATCGCCCTCGGCCGCTACATTCGGCAAAAGTTGGAGATTCTCAAGGCCAATATAGAAGCTATCGATGCTTTCAACAAAGCCTTCCGCGATTACGACCACAACTCGCTAATTCAGTCCCTGCCCAAATCTTACCAAGAAGCAATATCATACGTATCAGCTGTAAAAGCTGCGGATGGCGGTAAAAAGGCTGGAATCGCCGTTGGTGCTGGCCGCACTGTAATAGCTGGCGCCATAGCGGGTGGCGGAGTGCCTGACCTTTCAATTTGTGCCACCCCGTCGGAAAATCCAAAACACCGCGAACAGTTGACCGTTGAAGTTTCTAGCGGGCTAAAGGTGCGATCCAAGGGCGAGTTGGAAATTGCGGAAGGGCTTTTGCACTTTTATATCCTCTACCAGTATGAGAAAAAACTCATTCTTAAGAAGCTGCGCGTTCGTTCTGACGGAGAGGTCTGGACAGAAGAAATTGAAGTATATCCAGACTTCACGATTTTCTTGCCTGATGGCTCAGAGATATATTGGGAGCACTGCGGTCTGTATGATAGGGAAAAATACCGCAAAGATAACCATGAAAAGTTCGACCTATACTACGATAATGGAATATACCCTCCAAAAAATCTCATAATAACCATGGACGGACCAGGAAAGCCCTTTAGCAATATAGACATGCGACAAATAATCCAAGGGGTGTTATTACCGCGGATGCGATGACGCCAGGTGATGGTGTGGAATGCTGCGATGGTTATACCACCCATAAATGGTTGATTCTACGGGTTATGGGTGGTTTTTGAAGAGCTCAGTCGTGGTATCTAACTGCTAGACCACCCATAAGTGGCTGATTCTAGGGGTTATGGGTGGTTTTTGAAGAGCTCAGTCGTGGTATCCAGCTGCTAGACCACCCATAAGTGGCTGATTCTAGGGGTTATGGGTGGTTTTTGAAGCGCTCAGTCGTGGTATCCAGCTGCTAGATCACCCATAAGTGGCTATTTCCAAGGTTTATGGGTGGTTTTTGAAGGCCCCAGTCGTGGTATCCAGCTGCTAGACCACCCATAAGTGGCTATTTCCAAGGTTTATGGGTGGTTTTTGAAGCGACATCCCAATGTAAAACCACCCATGGATGGTCTTTTTCATCGTTCATGGGTGGCGTCGAGGTTTTGGATTTTTTGCTTAGTCCATTGCTGCCTCTGTTTCGAGGAGTTTTTCGTTGACGCGGTTCATGACCTTCACATAATAGACGGTTTCTTCGTCAGTCATGTCTTCGTCGTCCCATGCCTCGGCTTTTTTGGTAAACTCGGCGTACTTATCCAGAAGCGAGGCGTATTTCAAAAGCTGTGTTGCGTCGTTTTCGCCATAGTTTGCCATGAACTCGCAGTACTCGTCCATAAACTCTTCATAGGAATCCAGGAATTCTTTGAGTTCGGGGCGAACTCCGTCAGGCGCATCCTCATCGGCTTGCTCGGGTGCGGTGGCTGCGGATTCTGATTCGGTGGTTTCGGATTCGTCGTCTTCCGCGTCCTGATCCTCGGCTTCCGCCTCAGCCTCAGCAGCCCCATCCTCATCCTCAGTCCCAGCCCCAGCCTGCTCCACCTGTTCCGCTTGCGCAGCCTCAACCGCTTCACCCAGTTCCTCTGGCTTCGCATCCTTTCCGCCACCGCCCAAGGCTCCGAAAAGCGCCAGCACGACCACGACAACTATGATTATCCATTTTTTGCTTCCCTTTTTCTTTACCTTCATTTCAACCTCTCCTTTCCAGAAGTTCCACGATCCTGCGGATGATTTCTTTTTCGCCCGCACCGAGCTCCCTGTAAACGTCCGTGAGCCTCAGCTCGAAAAGCTTGTTCATCTCAGGCTCCGTATACGCAAAAAACTCCTTCGCCGAAACTCCGAGATAATCGCAGATTTCAAAAAGCATCGGAATGGATGGCAAAGTATGCCCGCTTTCAATGGAATTGATGTACCCTGCTCCGCGCCCCAGCGAGATGCTCATTTCCCGCGCGGAAACGTTTCGCATTATCCTGAGTTCGCAAAGCCTCATCCCGAAATTCTTTTTTTGAGTGTCCGCATCGTAAGTCATGTCCATATTATACCTTTTGTGGTAGTGCAATTCGTCCGCCGTAACCGTAGAGTTTACGCGGTTTAACCTGTCTGGGCGGATATTTTCTTTTGTCATTTTCACGTCCTCCTTCGTGCAAAAAATCCCCACAAGAGAGCGTGATTTTTTCGCGAGCTGCAGCACACAAAAAAGCCACCCTTTCGAGTGGCTCCGGTGTCGCAACTACTATTTCATATGTACATCTACCTGAGGGAACGGGATCTCTATGCCGGCCTCGTCGAATGCCAGTTTGATCTGCTCCTGCAGTTCGTATTTTGCTGTAAGGAAGTTTGCGGTGTCTACCCATGCTCTCAAATCGAGGAGCACGCAGCTGTCCGCATGCTCGCCAACGCCCACGAAGACGGGCGGCGTAGTAAGCACGTACTGGTTCTTTTCGCAAACCTCGTGGATGACTTCTTTTGCGCGGGCGAGGTCTGCGCTGTATGCGATCGAGAATGATACGTCGATACGGCGGAGATTTTCCCTTGTATTGTTAACTATGGCTGAATTGAGGATCGCGGAATTCGGAAGAATCACGGTCCTGTTGTCCACCGTCTGAAGGGTGGTGCATGTGATGTCTATGAATTCGACTATTCCCGTATATCCGTTGGTGTCCACCAGGTCGCCTTTTTTGAAGGGCTGGTTCACCAGAATCAGGATGCCGGCTGCCACGTTGGACAGGCTTCCCTGAAGACCTAAGGCCACGGCTGCTCCGATGGCTCCGAGCACGGTCACAAGCGGTGCCGTCGGAACTTTCAGGCAGGAAAGAATGACAACCAGGAGTATGACATAAAGCGCGATTTTGATCACTGACAAAATGAATTTATGTATGCTGGCGTCAAGTTTGGTCTTGGTAAGTGCTTTGCGCGCCACTCCTATGCATATTTTTATAATGATGAGTCCGGCTATAAGGATCACGAGGGCCAGCAAAATGCTTCCTGAATAATCCCCAAACTTGTCCGTTAGTTTTTCAAAAAATCCCATTTCAGTTCTCCTTTCAGTAATCACTTTCCGATGTCATAATTCAAGCAATATATTCGTGCCGTCGCGGCTTCGCCGTTACAGTTTTACCATCGTAGTTCCATCCTCACCTGAAGCTTCCAAGCCTTCTGAAACCTTCGACGGATGTCTTCAGCCTATCAAGCACTAAATCCATCTCTTCAATGGTGTTAAACTCGCTGAAGCTGAAGCGAAGCGCTCCTTCAATCTCCTTCGGCTTGAGGCCCATGGCGTTTAACACATGGGACCCTTTCGAGGTCTTGTGGTTGGAGGAGCAGGCGGAACCCGTCGACACGTAGATACCGTCGTCTTCCAGCCTGTGGAGTATGACTTCTCCCCTCGTTCCTATGAAGCTCACGTTCAGCACGGAGCACACGCCGTCTTCAGGCGAGTTGATGCGAATATCCGAGATGCTGTCCATGATGCCTTTTTTAAGATAATCTCTCACCTCTCTCATGTGCGCGACTCTCGCCTCCATGTCCCCTGCCGCCATCTCGCAGGCGAGGCCGAAGCCTGAGACCGAAGGTACGTTTTCGGTGCCCGATCTAAAGCCCTTTTCCTGGCCACCTCCCAGCATGAAAGGCATCAGGTTGGTGCCCTTTCTCACATAGAGGGATCCTATTCCCTTCGGACCGTGGATTTTGTGGGCCGAGGCCGAAATCAGGTCCACGTCCTTTAAGTCTTTTTTTGTATCGAGGCTGATCTTACCCAAAGCCTGTACCGCGTCCGTATGGAGCAGCACCTTGGTGCCGTTGGCCTTGTTGAAAGCCCTCTTGATTTCACCGATTTCTTTCAGGGGCATGATGGTGCCTACTTCGTTATTCACCGCCATGACGGAGATGAGCAAAGTATCCGCGCTCAGGGCTTCCTTGAGTTCATCGAGGTCTATCATCCCATGGCCGTCGACTCCGAGGCGCACTACCTCGAAGCCTCGTCTCTCCATTTCAGCTGCGGGCTCAAGTACCGCCGGATGCTCCACCGCTGTGGTGATTATTTTTTTTGCTCTTGGACGAGGTACCCTGGCGATTCCCATAAGAACCGTGTTGTCTGATTCGGTTCCGCAGGAGGTGATGTATACTTCATCGGGGGATGCGTTGAAGCCAAGGGCGATTTTTCGCCTACCCTCTTTCATGAGTTTTTCAGCTTCCAGCCCAAGGCCGTGAAGGGATGAGGGATTGCCGAAGCTGTTCCCGGCGACCTCTGCCATATACCTTGTTACCTCGTCATATTGTCTTGTTGTAGACGAATTATCTAAATAAATCATTTCTCTATCTTCCTGTTACCACGTTTATCCATTTTTTAGAAAAGAATCTTATGTAGCAAACTACGGTCTTTGCCACTTCACCCAAAGCCACCAGTGCGATTACCGCCCAGAGTTCCCAATGAAGCACGTGCACTCCAAGATATGCCATGGGCACCTGCATGAGCCAGTTAAGGCCCGAGTCGACCCAGACGCACCAGAGGGTATCGCCGCCCGGTCTGAAAATACCGCAGATGAAGAAATATGCCAGCATCTTCGGCGCAAGGGATAAGGCGAATACCATGAGGGTTATCATTATGAGATCGTTGGTACTCTGTTCGAAATCGTATATATCCACGATGAATCCCCTTGAGACGATCAAAAGCACCGTGGAGATAGCGATGAATATCCAGATGACGTTGATGCTTTTCTTGGAGAAGACGAAGGCGTTGTCCCTGTTCCCTCTTCCCAGTTCCTGGCCGATAAGTACGCCCGCACCGTTTCCGATGCCTGCAAACACAGCCTGAAAGGCGTCAGTCACGGTCATGGCTATCTGTACTACAGCCAATGCAACCGGTCCCAGGTCTCCGTAGATAGCGAAGGTCAGGGTGAAACTCAGTACCCACAGAAGCTCATTGAAGATCACCGGAACCGCGGTTCTGACTACCCTTACGAAGAGTTCCCTGTCGAATTTCATCTCTCTTAATCTGGCTTTGAGCGGGTGTTCCTTTGAAAAGATGTAAATATAGCTGAATACTATGACAAACTCAATAATCCTGGAAATGAGGGTGGCTGTAGCGGCTCCCCTAACTCCCATGGCGGGTGCTCCGAACTTACCGAAGATCAGTACCCAGTTCAAAAATATATTGAGCCCAACCGCGAGCGCGTTGGCGATGGTCGGCCACTTCAGCATGGCTATGGCCCTGCTGTTATATGAGATGACGAAGGTTAAGGCTGTGAACATATAGCTGAAAACTACTATCCTCAGATAGTCAGTTCCCATGGTCACCACCGTCGGGTCGTCAGAAAATATCGCTATTAACTGAGGCGCAAAAATATATCCGATCACAGTTATCGGCAAACCCACGGCTAAACAGCTTGAGTAGGCTATTCCAAGGAGTTTTCTTAAGGCCTTGAGATCCCTTATTCCCCAATACTGCACGCTGAAGACGGCAACGCCGGAGAGGAAGCCGAACACGCTGTCAATATAGATAAAAAATATCTGGTTTGCAGCTCCGACAGAAGCCAGTGCCTCTTCAGACAACTTGCCTACCATGATGGTATCACAAATACCCACAGCAACTATTATGAGCTGCTGCAGCATTACAGGTATTCCCACTTTGGCCATCTGCCGGTAGAAATCTTTATTATCTTTTATGAGTGAGTTTTCGTATGCTTCTGTCATATATAACGAAATATCCTTATATAGCACAAGGGACAGCAAAACTGTCCCTTGAATGATTCAATTTTTTTGCCTTATTTAGCGTAGTCGATCGCTCTGGTCTCTCTGACCACGTTGACCTTGATCTGTCCGGGATACTCGAGTTCAGACTCGATCTTCTTGGAGATCTCTCTTGCAAGATATGCGATCTCATCGTCCTTGACCTCTTCAGGTTTAGCGATGATACGGATCTCACGACCTGCCTGGATAGCGAAGGATTTCTCAACACCGGGTGTAGTGTTGGCGATTTCCTCGAGTTTCTCAAGCCGCTTGACGTAAGCATCGAGGGTCTCGCGCCTTGCACCGGGACGGGCTGCTGAAAGAGCGTCTGCAGCAGCGATCAGAACAGCTTCCATGCTCTTAGCTTCGTAATCGCCGTGGTGAGCTGCCATGCCATCGATGACTGCCTGGGACTCTTTGTACTTCTTAAGGATATCGATACCGATATCTACGTGAGTTCCTTCATATTCATGGTCGAGGGCCTTACCTATATCGTGAAGAAGTCCTGCTCTCTTGGCAAGCTTGACATCAAGTCCAAGCTCTCCAGCCATGAGTCCTGCCAGGTGAGATACTTCGCAGGAATGTCTTAAAACGTTCTGTCCGTAGGACGTTCTGTATTTAAGTCTTCCAAGGATCTTGATAAGCTCGGGGTGAAGGTTGTGGATGCCGCACTCAAAGGCTGCTGCCTCTCCCTCTTCCTTGATGATCTGCTTAACTTCCTTCTCGGCCTTCTGTACCATCTCCTCGATTCTTGCGGGATGGATACGTCCGTCAACGATAAGTTTCTCAAGAGCTACTCTTGCGATCTCTCTTCTTACAGGATCGAATCCTGAAAGAATGACTGCCTCAGGAGTGTCGTCTATGATGAGGTCGACTCCTGTCATGGTCTCGATGGCGCGGATATTTCTTCCTTCACGACCGATGATCCTTCCTTTCATCTCATCGTTAGGAAGAGCTACGACTGATACGGTGGACTCTGCAACCTGATCTGCCGCGCATCTCTGTATAGCATTTGTGATGATATATTTGGCTTTCTTGTCCGCTTCTTCTTTTGCTTTAGCCTCGATGTCCTTGATCATGATAGAAGCATCATGTCTGACGTCCTTTTCAACGTTCTGCAGGAGGATGTCTCTGGCTTCTTCTACCGTGTATCCGGAAATTCTCTGAAGCTCTGCGGTCTGTTTCTCAATTATGCTGTCCAGATTCTTGTGTTTGTCAACAAGACTCTGCTCCTTATGACTGATGTTTTCTTCTTTTCTCTCAATGTTTTCGATTTTCTTGTCGAGAGATTCTTCTTTCTGAATGAGTCTTCTCTCTGTTCTCTTTGCTTCTTCTCTCTTCTCTCTTGCGTCTCTTTCTGCCTCGAATCTGATGCGTTTCGCTTCTTCCTTGGCTTCCTTCTGTGCGTCTTTCTTAATGGCTTCGGATTTGTTTTCGGCATCAAGCACCAGGTTTCTCGCCTTCTGCTCAGCACTTCCAATAGCCTTCTCGCCTACGTTCTTTCTGTATATATATCCGATCAAAACACCGATGATCAATGCCACCAGTATTAGAACAATTCCTAAGAATACAGGCATCATATGCATACCCATAAGTTATGCACCTCCTTTATTAATTTTTATATATATTATATATCAATCCGGAAGATAAATTTCGATATATCAATACATAGTAGATTATATTATATTTTTCTTAACAATGTCAAGATATATTAATGCCCAAAAGTGGTTTGTTCCCAGGGTTTTGGCTCATAGTATAAAAAAAGAGCTATGATGAAGTCTCGCTCTCACAGCTCTATAAATTCTCAATTCTTGTTGCTATCTTAAAGAAGTTGTTGTAAATGTACGTGTCCGGTTTGAACACCGCCGGTATCCCGAGGTTGGTCGAGATGTGGATGTCTCTGTCCTCCTTGATGATGCCGATCAGTCTCTTTCTCATTCCCTCCGGCAGATCCTCCAGGGAAAGTTCGAAGCCCTCTCTTACAAGATCAACGTTTACCTTGTTAAGGATATAGTGGATCTTGTTCATTTTTTGCTCCACTAGGCTGGCCGTTACCGCTTCGGCGTCTCTTACTGAAGAGTACTCCGGAGTTATGATCATCAGTACCTGATCCGCTCCTCCCGTGGAGATAGCCAGTCCGTCGTCGATTCCTGCCGGGCAATCCACTACGACATAGTCAAACTTGGTGCTCAGCTTCTCGCAAAGAACCTTCAGATGGAGAGGTGTGAACTCCCCTTCGTCCGGCTTGGGTGAAGCTGCCATAAAATAAAGGCCAGGGAAGGTCTTATGCTTTACGAGCGCCTGCTTGATGCGGCACACACCGCTCAAAACGTCAGCCACGTCGTATACCACGTTATTTTCCAAACCAAGATAGAGGTCAAGATTCCTTAACCCCGTGTCCATGTCCAGTACGCAGACTTTATGACCTCGTTTAGCAAGCATAGCGCCTATGTTTGCCACGAACATTGTTTTACCTGTTCCACCTTTTCCGGAACATACGACAACTGTTTTTCCCATAGCAAGTTATATTTTAATGCAAAAGACATAAAAGTTCAAGTAACTAGATGATGTGCAAAAAACCCACAAAAGGGCTAATCATACCCAATCACCCTTCGTCAGATGATGTACCCGTCCTCTTTTAAGCTGGTATACACGCCGTCACCTATTATCAGATGGTCCACCACCTTGATGCCCAGAATGTTTCCGCATTCCACAAGTCTCTTCGTGATCTCCAAATCCTGTCTAGATGGGTTCGGGTCCCCCGAAGGATGGTTGTGCACGAAGCAGACCGCAGCGGCGCCTTTTCTGATGGCCGGTTCGAAAGTTTCTCTCGGATGCACCGGCGCCCCTGACAGTTCCCCCACGGAAACCGTCTCGATGCCGATAACTTCCAGCTTTACGTTAAGCATGAGCACCTTGAAGAATTCCTTCCTCAGGTATCTCATGTCTTCCATGAAAAGATCCGCCATATTGTCGGAGCTTCTTATGACCTTACGTTTCCCCTTGGGAGCGGTCGATACCCGCCTCCCCAATTCAAGAGCGCAGACTATGGAGGCCGCTTTCTTGGGACCTATGCCTGGAATCCTTATGAGTTCTTCAATATCACTCCTGACAAGTCCGCTTAAACCGTCTCTCTTTGACAGTATCTCTTCAGCCAGTTCGATGGCAGAAGAGTCTCTTGATCCTGAACCGAGAAGCACCGCGATCAATTCCGCATTGGAAAGAGATCCCGCACCGTAGTACATAACCTTTTCCACCGGTCTCTCGTCCGTAGGTAAATTTTTAATTTTCATCTCAAATCCTCTTTTGTAAAGTTATTTTATTCTCGATATGATGAACTCGACTACCTCATCGATGGTCATGTCGGTGCTGTCTATCAGAACCGCATCCTCGGCCTGTCTCAAAGGAGTCACCGCCCTGTTCATATCGTTATAATCCCTTTTGTTTACGTCTTCAAGAACCTTCTCATAGGTGTCGGTTGATCCCTTCGCCTGAAGTTCCTTGAACCTTCTCATGGCTCTCTCTTCAGCGCTTGCCGTAAGATAGAACTTGTACTCGGCATCCTTTAAAACCACGGTGCCGATGTCTCTCCCGTCCATGATGACAGACTTGCGCTTGCCCATGTTTTGCTGTAATTCCACCAGCTTGTTCCTCACGATGGCAAAGGCGGAACAGTCGGAAGCTGCCTTGGATATCTCCTGAGTACGAATGATATCGCTTACGTCTTCCCCGTCAAGGTAAACTCTCTCATTCTCAAAGTCCACGTCCGTGCTGTCCAGCATTTTCTGAAGTTCCTCACCCTCTTCCATGGGCACGCCGAGTCTTAGCATCTTAAGGCCGACTGCTCTGTACATAGCGCCCGTGTCTATATAGTCGATGTTAAGCTCCTTGGCTACCCTCTTGGCGATGGTGGATTTGCCCGCTCCACTGGGCCCGTCTATGGCGATCTGAAAAATTTTGGTCATTTCTTCTTCCCCACAAGTTTCTCTATCTCGGTGATGAATGTATTCACGTCCGTAAACTGTCTGTAAACAGATGCGAATCTGATGTAAGCTACTTCATCGACCTTCTTTAACTGGTCCATAACGAGTTCGCCTATGTAGCTGGACTCAACTTCCTTGACCATCAGGTTGTTCAAAGCACGCTCAACCTCATTCACCATGTTTTCCATAGTTTCAACGGAAACCGGTCTCTTCTCGCAGGATCTGGCAATGCCTCTGAAAAGCTTATCGCGGTCAAAAGCCTCGCGTCTCTTGCCATCAGACTTGATGACCATAAGGATGGATTCCTCTACTTTCTCATAGGTGGTGAATCTCCTGCCGCATGCGTCGCAGCCTCTTCTTCTTCTGATCGCATGGCCCTCTTCTGTTGGTCTCGAATCAATTACTTTAGTATCAATGTTATCGCAAAAAGGACACTTCATTCAAAAACCTCCCCGGCAAAACGCCATTTATTTATCTAAATGATTCAAATGCCACAATTGTTTACGTTTCAATTAAATATAATACCACATTTTGTGGTTTTAGTCCATATTATTGCAAAAAATATTCAGCCGAGGCGGATATATTGTTGAAGCGGCGCGCTGGCTTGCGGGGGTTTGGGGTTTGTGGGGCGTCGCGCGCCGCGCCGCGACATAAAAAGAGGATGCCCGCGAAGGGCATCCTCTTCAGTTGCATATTTTTTGCGCATTGCGCCAGGCCTTTAGCCTTCGCTTTCTGCTTCTCCGGTCTCGCCAGTCTTTTCAGCTACGATCTTGTCTAAAAGCTTGCCTGCGAACATATTGACTTTCACGTCATATGCTTTGACATAGGCATCCAGAGTCATGTTGGCCTTAGCCTGGAATTCTTCTTCGTTGGCAACGCCGAAGTTCTCAAACATCTCATTGATGTATGCGGTGTAGTCATCATCGGTTAAGGTGATGCCTGCCTGCTTGCAGAGTCCGTAGATCTTCAGGTAATTAGCTACCATTACTTCCTTTACGTAGGTGTCGAGCTGTTCGTTGAACTTTTCTTCGCTCTCGAACTGCTGCTTAACGAAATCTTCCCACTTCATCTGGCTGGATTCTGCATAGCTCTTATACTGTTCAATAAGGCTTGTCTTAAGAGCTTCAACTTCTTCTTCAGGGTACTTGATTACTTCACAGTCATTGGTGATTGCCTTAAGAAGGTTCTGCTTTGCCTGGAATTCCATCTGTTCATTTGCATAATCCTGCAGATTCTTCTTGATGTATTCTCTGTACTCTTCTTCTGTAGTTGCTGCGCCTTCGCTGTTAGTTTTAATGAAATCTTCGTTGAGTTCAGCAGCCTTAGTTTCCTTCTTGGAAAGTACGGTTACTTCGAAGGTTACCTTTGCGCCTGAAAGATCGGTGTTCGGCTCATAAGGATCGGGGAACTGAAGGTCAAGGGTAACGGGCTTGCCGATGGTTGCGCCATAAAGGCCTTCTTCAAATCCATCGATATAGCCTGCGCTTCCTAAGGTGATCTCGGTTCCGTCGGTGTTCATGCCGTCCTGAGTTGATCCATCTTCAAGGGTTCCCTTAAAGGCGATTTTTACTGTATCTCCCTTATCTACGGTTCCCTCTGTAACCTCTGTGGTTTCAGATGCTTCGCTGAGTCTGGTCTGGATCTCTGTCTCGACGTCCTCGTCAGTTACGGTGTATTCTTCGACTTTGTACTCATACTTGTCAAAGTTATCAGGCAGCTTGACATATTCAGAAAAGTCAAGTTCATCGTAAGGTGAAATGTCCAGTGTGTACTTGGTGGCTGTGGAACCGCATGCCGCCAAAAGTCCCAGTGTCATTGTGATGATTACCAATACTGCTAAAAGTTTTTTCATGATGTGTTTATCCTTTCTAACCTTGGTTTTGACTTCTGAACTGCCGCCTGTTTAACTTTCGGCATCGTCAATGTTAAGGCTTATGTCTTTATTTAGGCTTTTCAGCCACCCGCCTTATTGATCTCTGGCGGTATCAACGGTAAGATTTCCGTCGATGATATCTGTTTTAAGATCCTGGAGTTCTTCCATAAGGCTGCTGTCGACCAGCTGCGTCGAGGAATCATCGCCGTAAACCACGTCGATGTAGCCCTTCGCCATGTTCGCAAGGAGTACGCGTCCTCCGTCAAACTTTTCTTCGAGGGCGTACTGATATACGATCTTTCTGATGGATTTGCCGACGTCCTTTTTAACGGAGCAAAGAATGGCATCCTCGTATTCCGGGAATTCAATCTTATGATCCTTATCGACGCCGATGGCATAGAAGCCTCTCTTCTTAGCTGCTTTATATACTCCGGTGCCTGTATATCCTGCCACCTGGAAAACAACATCTGCCCCATCGTCTACAAGACCGTAAGCCAGTCTCTCGCCGAGTTCAGGATTATCATAATCTCCATTGGCGGATGCAGTCAGTATCCTCGTACCGCTGTTGCAGTCTTTGGCACCCTGCCTGAAGCCGACGATGAAATCGTTCACCGAAGTATCCTCGCTTCCAGCCACCAATCCGACAGTACCCGTCTGAGACATGGCTGATGAAAGATATCCCACGAGGTAAGCTCCTTCATTCTGAGCATACATTATGCTGAGAAGATTGGGATACTCTTCAGGTTCATCCACTGCGTTATCCGCCCAGATGAACTTGACATTGGGGTATTCGACGGAGACGTCTGTGATCTCCCAGAACTCCCAGCCAACACAGACTACAACGTCCGATTCGGCCGCAGCGTCCATCATATTCTTTTTGAAGTTTTCGTTCTTGCACTCGATATATTTGACCTTCAGTCCGTCATCCTTCAGGGCTTCTCCGCCATCATGAGCTGAATCATTGATAGCTTTGTCGCCGAATTCAGACGAGACCATAATCGTCACGTTCAAAGCCTGGACATCTCCATCGCCGGAAATCTGTTTCCCGACAAATTGGAAAATACCAATTACCAAAGCAAGAACCAGTATAAATGCTATACTTCTCTTCATTCTATCCTCCGAGCCTTGCGCTCCGGAACCGGTAACTTATATCAGGTATTTTGACCGGGGTCTTAAACCCTGATTTCAAAAGCCCTCGTCAGACCACTTGCTAATCAGATGGTCAACATTAGAATTATATCACACAAGGCCGTTTCTATCAAGAAATTATTTGAATGCTTCCTCTACCGCAACGGCGCATGCAACGGTAGCTCCTACCATCGGGTTGTTGCCCATTCCTACGTATCCCATCATGGCTACGTGAGCGGGAACGGAGGATGAACCTGCGAACTGAGCATCGGAATGCATTCTTCCCATGGTATCCGTCATGCCGTAGGACGCGGGACCTGCTGCCATGTTGTCCGGGTGAAGGGTACGTCCCGTGCCGCCGCCGGATGCAACTGAGAAATATTTTTTGCCCTGTTCAAGGCATTCTTTCTTATAGGTTCCTGCAACGGGGTGCTGGAATCTGGTCGGGTTCGTGGAATTTCCTGTGATGGAAACGTCGACCTTTTCAAAATGCATGATGGCAACGCCTTCTCTTACGTCATCGCAGCCATAGCATCTTACGGCAGCTCTTTCTCCCTTGGAATATGCGGTCTCGTTCACGATCTTAAGTTCTCCCGTGTAGTAGTCGAACTGAGTCTGAACATAGGTGAAACCGTTGATTCTGGAAATGATCTGAGCAGCGTCTTTTCCAAGTCCGTTAAGGATTACTCTTAAGGGTTTCTGCCTTACTTTATTAGCTGATCTTGCGATACCGATGGCGCCTTCTGCAGCAGCAAAAGATTCATGTCCGGCAAGGAAGCAGAAGCAATCCGTGTCTTCTCTAAGAAGCTTTGCAGCGAGATTACCATGGCCGAGGCCTACTTTTCTGTCTTCTGCAACGGAACCCGGAAGGCAGAAAGCCTGGAGTCCGATACCGATAGCTTCGGCAGCGTCGGCAGCTTTTACAGCGCCCTTCTTGATAGCGATGGCGCAGCCTGCTACATATGCCCAGCATACGTCCTCGAAACAGATGGGCTGGATGCTCTTTGCGATCTGATAGGGGTCGATTCCCTTTTCTTTGCAGATCTCATAGGCTTCGTCGAGTGATGCGATTCCGTTTGCGTTAAGAGCTGCGTTGATTTTATCTATTTTGCGGTCATAATTTTCAAACATAATAGCCATAGCGCACCTCCTTATTCACAACGAGGATCGATCTTTTTGACCGCCTCGTCGAATCTTCCGTATTTGCCGCAGGCCTTAGCAATGGCCTCAGACTTTTCGGTGCCCTCTTTCTTGAGAGCGTCCATGAGTTTACCTAAGTTTACGTATTCATAGCCGATGATATTTCCCTCTTCATCGAGGCCGACTCTGGTAATATATCCTTCGGCGAGTTCCAGATATCTGGGTCCCTTTTCCTTGGTCGAGAAAATGGTACCAATCTGGGAACGAAGGCCCTTTCCGAGGTCTTCAAGGGAAGCGCCTACTGCCAGCCCGCCCTCTGAAAATGCGGACTGCGTTCTGCCGTATACGATCTGCAAAAACAATTCTCTCATGGCTGTGTTGATTGCGTCGCACACGAGGTCAGTGTTAAGGGCTTCCAGAAGGGTCTTTCCGATCAGGATCTCTCCTGCCATAGCTGCGGAATGGGTCATTCCGGAGCATCCAATGGTCTCTATCAGTGCCTCTTCAATGATACCGTCCTTAACGTTAAGGGTCAGTTTGCAAGCACCCTGCTGAGGTGCACACCAGCCGATACCGTGTGTAAAACCGTTAACATCAGAGATCTGTTTTACCTGGACCCACTTGCCCTCTTCGGGAATCGGAGCAGGTCCATGATATGCTCCCTTTGCTACGGGGCACATGTTCTGAACTTCTTTAGTGTAGATCATTTTTTCCTCCATAACCTTTATTTACAGTCCGATTATTTCTTTGATGAGTTCCGGACTTTCAACTTTCTCATCACTTATCTCAAAGGCCTTTTCGGCCTCTTCAAGTCCTTCTCTTACCTTCTTTATATCGTTTCCGTAGAAGGTCGCGAGCACTTCGCCACATTCAACCCAGTCGCCGACTTTCTTGTTAAGGACGATACCTGCCGCAAGGTCGATTTCGTCTTCCTTGGTCTCACGTCCGGCTCCAGTCTTCTGTGAAGCAAGGCCGATCTGGCGTGCCTTGATGGTCTTGACGTAACCGGAACGGTCAGCCTTAAGTTCTTCGCTGTATTCTGCCTGAGGGAACAAAGAATAGTCGTAGACGATGTCTTCATTACCTCCCTGGGCCTCGATGAATCTCCTCATCTGCATGAGGCCGGTGCCGCCAACCAGGGCTTCTTCTGCCAGCTTATATCCTTCTTCCGGTGTCTCTGCTCTTCCACCAAGGTAGATCATGATTCCTGCGAGTTTCTTGCTGAGCTCGGTGATGTCTTCAGGGCCTCTTCCCTTAAGGGTGTCGATGGCTTCCTGAACTTCAAGAGCGTTACCGACGGCTTTTCCAAGGGGCTGATTCATGTCGGTGATGCAGGCGACGGTGCGTCTTCCCGCGTCATATCCAATATCCACCATGAGATCCGCCAGGGTTACGGCGTCGTCCAGGTTTTCCATGAACGCACCGTCGCCACATTTAACGTCGAGCACAATGGCATCAGACCCGGCTGCAAGTTTTTTGCTCATGATCGATGAAGCTATGAGACCGAAGTTGTCAACGGTAGATGTTACGTCACGGAGAGCGTAGAGTTTCTTGTCAGCAGGTGTGATGTGGCCGCTCTGGCCGATGACCGCCATGCCGATGCCGTTTACCTGAGCCATGAATTCGTCGGGCTCAAGCACGGTCTTGAATCCGGGAATGGACTCCATCTTGTCCACGGTGCCTCCTGTGAAGCCGAGGCCGCGGCCGGACATCTTGGCGATGGGCACTCCGCAGGCAGATGCAAGGGGCGCTACTACCAAGGTAGTCTTGTCGCCTACTCCGCCCGTCGAATGCTTATCGACCTTGATACCCTTGATGGTGCTTAAGTCAACGGTGTCTCCGGAATATCTCATGGCTGCCGTCAGGGTGTAAGTTTCCTCCCTCGAGAGTCCTCTGAAAAAGATGGCCATGAGAAGCGCGGATACCTGATAGTCAGGGATGTCTCCCTTGACGTATCCGTTGATCCACCATTTTATCTCATCGGCGGTGAGTTCTCCGCCTTCACGTTTTTTGTAAATTATATCGTTCATGTTGAAATTCATTTCAGTATCTCCTTTTTGAACGAAGTTCCAAAGCCGGTATCCTCAACTCCGAGAAGGTCGCAAACCGTAGCTCCCAGATCCGCGAAGGCTTCTCTGGTTCCCAGGTTTACTCCGGCTTTAAGTTTTTTGCCGTATACGATAAGAGGTACATACTCTCTGGTGTGATCGGTGCCGGGAGCCGTCGGATCGTTTCCGTGGTCAGCACAGATAAAGAGCACGTCATCTTCTGCCATCTTGGCATAGATTTCAGGAAGGCGGGCGTCGAATCTCTCGATGTTTTCGCCGTATCCCTTAGGGTCACGTCTGTGTCCGTACTTGGCATCGAAGTCTACCAGGTTGGTGAAGATAAGCCCGTCGAAGTCCTTATCAAGGGCATCCAGGGTGTTATCCACGCCGTTCATGTCGTCCTTGTTGTGGACGGATTCGGTGACTCCTGCGCCGTTAAAGATGTCGCTGATCTTACCTACGGCGTAAACGGTGAGGCCGGCTTCTTTGATCTTATCAAGTATTGTCGATCCGAAAGGAGTAACCGAGTAGTCATGTCTGTCGGAAGTCCTCTCGCGCTTGCCCTCTGCGTTTATGATATATGGACGGGCGATGACTCTGCCGCAGGCGAATTCGCCCACAAGCATCTCTCTGGCTACCTCGCAGTAGTGATATAGAGTGTCCAGTCCGAATTTATCCACATTTACAGCGATCTGGAAAACCGAATCTGCCGATGTGTAAACGATGGGCTTTCCGGTCTTTTCGTGTTCCTCGCCGAGGTCCTCTATGATTTGCGTACCCGATGCAGGATAGTTGCCGAGACACTCGATGCCGATGGCCTTTTCGTACTGATCCATGAATTCCTTCGGGAATCCGTCGGGATAGGTCTTGAATGGAACCTCGGTCTTAAGACCTGCGATTTCCCAGTGGCCGGTGGTGGTATCCTTACCCTTTGACGCTTCAGCCATGCGGCCGAAGCAGCCGATGGGCTCTTCAACCTTGAGAGCTCCGTCCAAAACTCCGTCGATGTTTCCCCAACCCAGTTCAAGCATGTTGGGGATATGGATGCCGCCGTTTTCTTTCCAGATATGTCCGAAAGTATCAGCTCCGGCGTCTCCGTAAACTGCCGCATCAGGCATGGCGCCTACGCCAAGGCTGTCAGTTACAACTATGATTGCTTTCATACTCGCCTCCTATATAGTCTTGCTATAAATCTTGCTATAAAATCCTTAAAGGTTTGGAATCCAGATAGTCCAGACTTACCAGTTTGTATTCTACTCCGTTAAGCACGCCCTTCAGGCCACGCTTGTATTTATCCTTTCCATGGAGATGACCGTATACACAGAGTTTCACTCCGTACTCGCTCATAAGCTCCGTGAATCCCGAAACCTGATGCTTGTCGTTGGTGGGCGGAAAGTGCAAAACCCCGATGATCTCCCTGGCGCCTTTTTTCTTTCCGTCTTCCAGGGACATCCTCAGTCTTCCGAGTTCCCGGTCGTAGATTTTTTGATCGTGCTCGTCGAAGCCTTCCGTTCCCGGGCAGTTCCAGCCCCGGCTTCCGCAGATCGCCAGATCCCCGATCATGTAGGCTTCATTATGCATAAAGTTCATCACGGGATCCTTTATGATCCTTTTCACCGGATGGCCTTGTTCGTTCTCCTCTTCGATTTCTTTTCCATAAAGGAGATCCAGCACCCGGTGGGACGTCCACCAAAGATCGTGATTACCCTTGAAAAGAATCTTCGTCCCGGGTAAGTCCCTGAGCCAGTCCAGATCGTACTTGGCCTCTTCTATGCCAAGCCCCCAGGAGAGGTCTCCGCACACTATGACATAGTCCTCGTCGGTTATCTCTTCTGTCCAGTTTTTATATAGTTTTTGCCAATGGTTCTCCCACTCCGGTCCGAACATATCCATGGGTTTGTCTACCCCGGGCGCAAAGGACAGGTGGGTATCCCCTATCGCAAATATTCTCATAAATTAATCCTCTTCGTTCATATAAAAGGCGTCGGAAAGCAAGCTACTATCATCGGTAAGCCCATGATCCAGCGCTTCCACGTCCCTTAATTTCCTCTGTATCGCCCTGGTTCTGGTTCCTACCAGCTTGTCCAGTTCGTCGTCCGCCTGCTTTAAGCGTTGTCTCGTATGTTCGAGCACAGAGGAGAAGTTTGCAAACTCCGTCTTGACCGCACCGAGTATCTCCCAGACTTCGCTGGAATGCTTCTGGATGGCCAGAGTCCTGAATCCCATCTGCAGGCTGTTAAGAAGCGCTGCCATGGTGGTCGGTCCTGCGATGTTCACCTTGTAATCCCTCTGAAGTATCTCCAGCATGCCGTGGTTCACCACCTCTGAATAGAGCCCCTCAAAAGGCAGGAAAAGAATCGCAAAATCCGTAGTGTACGGAGGCGAGACGTATTTGTCCCGTATATCTTTTGCTTCCATTTTGATGGTTATTTCGAGGTTCTTCCAGCACCTGTCTATATCTTCCTTGTTCCCTGAGTCGTAGGCGTCTCTCAGCTGAGCGTATCTCTCGCCGGGGAATTTGGAGTCGATGGGAAGATATACGGGCGTCTCCCCTTCACCCGGAAGTTTCACAGCGAATTCAACCCTGTCTCTCGAGCCGGGGATGGTCGCGATGTCCTCTTCGTACTGTTCCCTTGACAGTATCTGCTCGAGGATAGCTTTAAGCTGTACTTCGCCAAGGATTCCCCTGGTTTTCACGTTGGAAAGAACCTTCTTCAGATCCCCTACGCCCTGAGCCAGACTCTGCATTTCACCGAGGCCCTTGTATACCTGTTCCAGTCTGTCATTTACGGTCAGGAAAGACTTGGAGATCCTGTCGTCGAGGGTTTTTTGCAGCTTCTCGTCTACGGTCTCGCGCATCTTTTCCAGCTGGACGTTATTCTCAGCGGTGAGATCCGTCATTTTTTGCTCCATGGAGAGGCGGATGTTCTCGAGTTTCTGCTCGTTTTCGACAGCCATGGACGAGATCCTCGTGTTCATGTCCATGAGCCTCGTATCGACCCTTTCTCCATTCTCCCTGAGCCTGCCGTCGATCAGGTCGTTGGTGGTCTTGCCCAGCTGCTGGTAGGTCTTCGCTGCGATGTTCACCTCACGTTTCAGACCGCGGTTCGAGACGATCAGCATGATGATCAGCAAAAAACTCACCGCCACAAGGGAGAGCAAAATCAGTATCAATGTATTCGTATCAAGTGCTGTTATAGTTTCATTCATATCTCAATTATATCCTGTTAATTATACCCATTTAATTGTGTTGTGCGGGTGACGGCGATCTGATATCAGTGCGAAAAACTTCGGCGCGCTTTGGTTCGCGCAATCGCCTTTTTCCACAAATACATCATACCACCTTTCAGCCGATAAATCAATTTGATTATTGAGGGGAGGTGGCGATTGTTGTTCGGATGTAGTTCTTAGGCTCTTTTTTATAAAATCGTGTTTTTGAGCCGAGATTTTGCTCGAAAGTTCCACTCTTTTTCGCGCAAAAAATATATATGGCAAGAGGTTTATCTTATTCGCCTGATTCTTCAGAATTGAGCCGTCGGCTGCAGATTTTTTGCGGCTCTTTTTCGGGATTTCGGGGAATTAAGTCGAAAATTATTTCGCACGAAAATCTCGACGAACTGGCTCATATGTCAAAACCCCCGGTTTGCCACTCCGGGGGTTCTGACTGATTCGTTACTACGTATTTGGTTTTAAGAAGGCTTTATCGTTCCTAACATGGGAACGCTTTCTTCTACTTTTTTCTACTTTCTCAGGTGGTAGTTAATCTAACACTTTCTCATTCTTTCTGGCCATTCTCTGTATCGCGAGCATTTCCTCATCATGTACACGCACCCTCTCTTTGTAAAATGCCGCAATAGCGCATTTTATTCTGGGTATTGTGTAAATGAATGGAATCCCCAACAATAAGATACTTATTATTATTTCATCTAAGTATCTTAATATCAGCAAAAACAACTTCCATCTATATCCTTTCATAAGTTGCTTGGATACTTTTATCGCTTTTGGCACCGTCATCTTAGGATTTTGTGCAAATAAATATGGGGCCAGCGAGTAGCTGAAAACAGCCATTATTCCGGGTATGACCAGTAGAAATGACAGCAAAGTTACTCTGACCGACATAAACAGTCTTAAAATAATAGCATCAAACATTACTGGTTTATAGTAAAACAGCATGCTTCTATCAGCAGGTTCACCTTTAAGTTTAAGAAGTAATATACGATTCAGCCCTATCTCTACAAAGCTTCCTATAAACAACGAAGCTGCCAAGTATAGGGCCAGACCGATATAGACGTACTTCAGGACATGCGCATCGTTGCCAAAAAGGCCAGTCCGAAGTCCTCTGGAAATAACCAACAGCATAATCTGCACCAGCAAGAATGCGCTGAGACTTATGCCTCCTAGCAAAATTGCCGGGACTGAAATACCTAACAATTCACCTCTTGAGTAGCTTAATGCTTTTTTTGCAGTTTCTCTGATCATGCTGTTGGTTTCCAAATTATCACCTTTCAAAACCTATTATAAATATCGATTTTCTGTATTCCTTTTTTAGAAAGGACCGAGGTTTACTACATTCGCGATGATTACGACGATAAGTCCTACGCCGTATTCAATTGCAAGGAACTTCCACCAGAATTTTACCCAAATAATGTATGGTATGCCTGCCATAGCAAGTCCGGCATGAATATTTCCTGAAGTAGGCGTGAAAGGATTTGATAATCCATCTCCTATGATCTCGCACTCGCATGCGACCTGTCTTGTGAGACCTGTCATTTCTGCTAATGGAGCCATAATGGGCATAGTTGCCGTAGCCTGGCCGGATCCGGACGGAATGATGTAGTTCATCAAACACTGGAACAGATACTGACCAACAACTGCCATAAATGAAGGCAGCTTTGATACTACGCTGGCGCAAGCGTGAAGTATGGTATGGAGTATCTGCGCATCATTTAATACAACCAGGATCGCTCTGGCGAAACCTACCATCATAGCACCGACAACCATAGTTTTCATACCTGCTACCAACTGATCGCAGAACCAGTTAAGTCCCTCTCCGTAAATCAAGGAGGCTACAAATCCCATTACAAGGAAAACACCTGCCAGTTCTTCAAAATACCATCCCTGCTTAAGAATTCCGTAGATAACAACTGCGAAAGCCAGAACTACCACACCAAGGATGGCTTTTCTTTTGCCATTGAACTCTGGAAGTGACGAGAAGTCTACATGGTTGTTCTCCAGATAGACCTTGTCCATCTCATACATCAAAGACCTCGTTTGATCCTTTTCAAGTTTTTTTGCATAATAGATAAGAATAAGATCGAGAGTAATTATAAATACAACCAAGCCTATGATATGGAATGTCATGCCTGAGAAAATCGGCAAGCCTGAGATTCCCTGGGCAACACCAAGGGTGAATGTATTGGTTGTTGCTCCCGCAAATCCTGCAGCACCTCCACACATAACTATACCGATGACCAATAGCGAGTCATAGCCTGCACCAATCATTATTGGTGCCAATATTGGTATGAAGCAAAGCATCTCCTCATATGTTCCCACGGTTGACGCCATTATTGCAAAGATGGTCGCCAACACGGGTACTACAATGAATTTGTTTTTACCCATTTTCATTATCAGGCGTCCTACCCCCGAGGTAATAGCCCCTGTCTCTCCAACAATATAGAAGGATCCTACACAGATGAAGATGGTAAATATGATGTCCGGCACAGCTTCCATACCACGTATGAAAGACGTGATATACTGCATAAATGATATGCTTTGCTGTTCTTCCAGAACATGCCATGTGTCCGGGTCAACGACCGATCTGGTTTTCTCTGTTCCGTCTGGTAAAGTATATGTCACTTCCACTTCGTCATAGGAACTGGATGGAATGATATATGACAAAACAGCAAATATCAGAACCAGTATCATCATTACCGCAAATGGCCTTGGAAATTCGAGTTTTTTTCTCCTTTTTCCACCTGTAGCAGTTACTTCCATTTTTCCCTCCTTTCCTTCAAACCGCATTAATCTAATATAAATAACATAGCCGATGCATAAACAATGTTATTATTTGTTTAGATTTCCCCCATCGAGTCTCCTATCAGTCCTATTTCAATTTCTTTCCTTTCTTTCTTCGTAAGATTTGATATTTCTTCTTCGGTAAGACTTTTCTTCACCTTAGGTTTTCTCATACCGTTAGTTTTTTTGCTGCGTTCATTGATATATTCAACGATCATTTCAGCATCTTCCATGTATTTCTCATCAAAAGCAAAGCCAAAGTGCTCATGATTTTCATTCGTTATCATCAACATATTAAATTCAGCTTCCACTTTATCCTCTTCTTTCTCAGGAGCTGTCATGCAAAGTTTTGAAACCTTTTCTATGCTTGCGCTTGTAATTGAGACAAGTCTCCAGATGCGACCGCTTTCATAGTATTCGGAATCGACCAGAGATTTGACAAAGCTGTAAGTGAACATGATTTTTTCATCCAGAATGAAATACGTCGCCTGAAAGTTAGATGCTCTGGCCATATGATCATCATTATCCCATCTGAATATGGGTTCGGTGTTGATTCCTATAGGGCAGTATCCCTGGAGCGTTATTTTTTTCAATCCTTCTACGTCACTCTTATCAAGATCCAACTCCCTTAAAGCTCTTTTTTCAAGCGCAACCCCGTCGACATACCGGGTTACAGATCTGTCTACTTCTTCGCCCTTGATTTTCAAGAATCTCTGTCTTATTAAGAGCCATACACCCATCAAGCCAAAAAGTATCCCTATTATAAAGAACAGATGGCTGTCTTCGCGGTTAAACCCGACTGATCCGATTCCAAAGCCTAATACAAACAAAAGGAATGCAGAAGCTCTGCTCTTTCTGTAAAAATACAATATTACCTTCTCATCATATGATCTTTCCATATCTGATTAATGAAATTCCTTGAAGATTAATAGAAGTTTTCAAGTTCAACTGAAGGGTATGAATTTACCAAGTCTTCTATTGATGACCTCACCCTCGATCATAGCCGGTTCGCCCCAAATAAAGATGTGCTTTATTCCATCGGGCTTTTCCAGATATGAGAAGTCCGCTCTGTCCATAATGGCTTCAGGGTCAAATACCGTTATGTCTGCATCGCAGCCCTCTTCAATCCTGCCCTTGTTGAAAAGCCTCAGTCTTTCAGCTGGTTCCAAAGTCATCTTACGCAGTGCATCGATCATCGGCATCAGTTTTGCATCCCTTACATATCTTCCGAGAACTCTCGGGAAGGTTCCTGCAGCCCGTGGATGACCATGGCCGTCTCTCAACAATCCGTCAGACGCTATCATTCCGCTCTTGTGTTTTACTGCAAGTCTGATGTCTTCTTCCTCCATAGCAAAAGCTACTGCCAGCATTCCAGGATAATCCTTTCTTGCCTTTCTGAATATTTCCTCCGTACATCTGATGTTTTTGTAAGGCTCGCCCAGGAGCAAAACATCCTCGTATCCCTTACCCCAATCATCAAGAAAACCCTCGTCAAATACAGTAGACCCTAAAGTACATGAGAAAGCGTTATACGGATAAGTATCAAAGTTCAAACCCGGGTCTCTCTCAATCGCCTTGTCGATCAGATACAATGCATCTTTCATATTACTAAAGGCTGCACAACTTGAAAGATGTGATATCTGAAACCTAGGCTTGATTTCTTTGGAAAATCTTATCATTTCCTTTACAGAATCAAGATTCTTCGTAGTGTCAGATCTGTAGTGGGCTGAAAAGAGATGATCAGGATTATCAGAGACCCGGGATATAAATATCATCTCCTCAAAAGTAATGCCAGGATCGTATTCGATTCCGAAAGATACTCCATAGGATCCTTCTTTGATTTCCTCGTTTAAGACTCGAATGTATTTCTCCCTCATTTTTTCTGTTGTCTTCTCAAAAGGCCCTATTCCGTCATCCACCCTCAAATTGTTATATCCGCTCTGCATACAGTAATTGATGGGAGCTCCTCCGAGCTCTCTCACTATATGCTTAAAAATTCTAAGGGGTTGCCGGGAATGACCGCAATTGCCCCCGCAGGCGGTGGTCACGCCCATCTCAAGCATGTGGTTTGATATGTCATAATGCTTACCTTCCTTGAGGAAATCCTCTTCATGCATATGAATATCAATAAAACCAGGTGAAACGATCATTCCCGACGCGTCAATGGTCTCCTTAGCAGCTGGCTCCAACTTTCCAAGATATACAATGTATTTCCCTTTGATCCCAATATTCCCCTGTACAATTTTGTTGGTTTTATAATCAGGATAATCACCGTCTTTAATCAGGTAGTCCAACATCGTCTTCCCCATTCCCCTCTTTTTGAATACAGTCTGTCTGTATCTTACTGGTTAGAAATACCGCAGAACCTTACTGCTAAGTTGGCATAGAGAGATACGAAATCATAAAGCATTTCGACCGAAATATGCTCATCTACAGTATGTGAGTTTTCTATTTTACCTGGCCCGAAAATAGCCGTGGGAATATTCATGTACGTAGATAATATTCCTGCATCGGTCCATCCTCTGCATCTGTTTTTTGGTGCTTCTTCGACATTCAGAAATTCGCAAAGCAAGTCTTCTATGCACCTATTGATCTTTGCTTCCGGATCAGCTGCTGCCGGAGTGTGATGCAGTGTCTTCATCTGTCCATTTGGCATCAGAGAAATTTCAGCTTTGAAATCCGGATCCTCTTTACTAAGTTCATCTATAATATCCTGGTATTCCTGAATCACGCTCTTTGGAGTTTCACCCGGTATATATCTTCTGTCGAGCTGAAGCGTACACTCACCCGCCACTGTGCTCGGCATATCGCCTCCAAATATTTTGCCGTAGTTCATAATAGCTGGCCCCATATATTCATCCGTTCTGGAATTGATTACAGGTTCCAGATCTCTGGCTACTCTCTCAATGAACTTAGAAGCTTTTGATATAGCATTGATTCCTAAGTGTGCCTGTCCTCCGTGGACAGTCTTACCTGTAAACTTTATTTCAATCCATTCCAGACCTCTGTTCCCCAAAGAGTACATATATCCTGATGGTTCTCCAACGACAGCCCCATCAAAATGATGGTCATCTTCCAGTGCGAAAATCTCTGTTCCGTCAGATTCTTCTTCCTCCCCGCATACAGCTGTCATCAAAACATTCCCTTCAAGCTTGATGCCCGCTCTTTTTAGTACCAGAAGTGCCATAAGCATACATGCCACACCGCCTTTCATGTCGTTTGTCCCTCTTCCATAAAGATTATTGTCTATAACGACTGGATTGAAAGGATCGACTATCATATTGAATGGCGGCACTGTGTCGATATGCCCATTTAATAGCAGGTCTGACCCGTTACCGCTGCCCGGGACAGAAATGTAAATATTGTTTCTTCTGCCTTCAACGGGAACCTTCTTCGCTTCAAACCCATTGCTGACTGCCCAGTCATAAATAAAATCTCCTACGTCAGCCTCTCTGTCTTTAACATCACAGTGACTGGGTATACTCACAAGATTTGATGTAAGCGCAACGATCTCAGCAGCAGTATAATATTTTGAAAAATCAATCATGACCATATCCTCCTTTGTCTTAAAGGCTATAACCAAAGCATATGCATATATAAGTTTTGCTTATACTTGCCTTGCGCAAAAAATGTTTGTTCTGGTTTGTTTAGCGTATAAAAAGATCTTTTTCTTCTTTAAAATAATTATACCTATCCTCTTGTATTTTTTCCAATACATGATTATTATATACATATAAGCATAATTTATATTTTTTTCTTGATATTAAACAAAGGAACAGACATGAATATACTATCTTTCGATTATGTTAAAACCATTGCTAAATATGGCACCATATCCAAGGCAGCAGAAATGCTCTTTATAAGTCAGCCGGCATTAAGCCAAAGTCTAAACAAGCTCGAAAAGGACCTTGGAGTCAAACTTTTTATCAGGCAAGGCAACAGGATGATCCTGACCGATGCGGGAGCAGCCTTCGTCGAAGAAGGTACCTCCATATTGCAGATCAGTGAAAGGCTCAAAGAACGTCTTGATTTTATTTCTAGCGGCAAGAAGGAAATCGTTCGTCTGGGACTGTCGCGGTTCTATAATAAATTGCCCGCTATACTTCAAGACTTTGTAACCAACCATCCCGGCGTTCAGTTTGAAATAACAGAAGGAATGACCCTTGATCTGGAAACGCTCTTCAGCAAAGGAGAACTTGATCTTTGTATCATACCTTCCTCAAATTTCAGTTCCCTGCACAAGCACAGAACATTGTTTAAGGAAGAAATACTTCTTGTGATACCTCCAAATTCAAGTTTAAATCAATATGCGATCAAAAATGGTGATTTGCCTTGCTATAACCTTAAATATTTAAAAGACTCTCCTTTCGTTTCTCTGACCTCCAATCAGCGCGTTTATAATCTGGGCATAGAACTCTGCGAGAAAGCCGGGTTCAAACCTCAGATCCTATGTACGGTTTTTGGATATGACACGCTCCTTATGCTGGTGTCTATGGGGCTTGGCGTAGGTTTTGTCAGCAGTCTCCAGAAAGAGACACTTCTTAGAATGCCAAATCCGCCCAAATGCTACCATATATTATCCGATCAGCCCGTAACCAGGGAATATGTGCTGCTTATCAACGATAACATCAGCAATCTGGCTTCAGAACTTGCTGATATTATTGTGGCTTTGGAATAGCAGTTCTACCTTTTCATGAAGTACATCCAAATAAAAGCGATGCTATCCCCAAAGCCTCATAAAATGCGGTTTTGAGTCATGCATCGCTTTTACATTATAAGTTATTAATCAATTCGTATTAAAGCACTCAAGGCCTATACAAACCATTTTATTTTACAATAATGATCTTCGTGAGGCTTCGCAAAGTTTTTACGCTATACTTTAATTCGTATAACCGTATGCCAATCATCATGGCACTTGTAATTTCACCTATTTCAGCCATTATGTCTTCTTGGTTCTCATACCATCCAAGCAATGTGGTTTTTTCACCCAATATGCTTCCGCCAGTCACTCCAAACAGCGCATACTTAGGTTCATCCGTTGCTGCCTTTTGTAAGTGCAGCGATGTTACCTTATAGCAGCTGATTTCAATGCCTTCATACGGAGAACGGATAATTATGGAATCCTTGTTTTCCTCACCAACCTCTTTTTGATTACTCTCATCATTTACAGCAAGAGCATCTAAAGAAATATTAAATAATTTTGATATTTGAATGAGTGTTTCATAATCTGGGTGGCTCTCCCCTAGCTCCCATTTATAAACATCTTGTGTGCTTACATTAAGTGCTTCCGCTAGTTCTTCAATTGTAATATTTGAGTTTTTACGTACTTCTTGTAGATTATCTGCAAAGCTCAATTGTTTACCCCCTTATTCTTTCTTCTATGTCCATTCCCCTTTTCCCTAAATATCAAATAATACATTTTTATTATTTCTTATGAAGTGTGCAATTCCGATTGCCTTTATTCCTTTGTCATTTATCATCAGAAGCGCAGATCGCATAAAGACCTGCTGCCAAGATTATGCAAATTGATAATCCAATCAATACTCTTTTCACATTAATCTCCTCCATTTCTATAAAACTAAGTGGGCCGAAGTGACCTGGGAAAGGTAAAAAGCGACTTCTGATAATCATTCTATTTGCCAAGATATTATTTATCGGAATCTGCGTCATATCGACCCACAAAAGTTTATTTGAATACAACGATTTCCGGCAACATCTGTTTGTACTAAATTATTGACATATTGGGGGACGTTACATTTAGTTTTATTATGGAAATAGGTGCCGCCATCTCAATCATTGCAAATTCAACAATCATCTATCTGATCTGCTCAAAGTCACGGATCATTTATTTTCTCACTATTTTTTAAAAGTCCTGGGCTTGCACGAAATACAACCTTAAATCTTTGAGGAATTGGTATCTCCTTCATCGTACGAGGGTCTCTGCCAACCTTTTTAGGAGTGAGCCTTACGCTGAAACTGCCGAATCCCAGAAACTGTACTTTTTCTTTTTTGTTTAGTCTCTTAGATATTATTTCAAGCGAATCATTTAAAATCTGTTTGGCTTTTTTCTGGGTTATTCCCTCTTTAAGAGCCAGTTCTTTTATAAAATCTTCTCTTTTCATTTCCACTCTCCCTTTAACTAAGATGATTCAGTTATAACGGAAAATAATTTAACTAATATCTATTTATGAAAATAATAACCCCTTGGGACTAACAGACCACTAATCGTAAGACGCTATTTGTTAACTTTTGCTTTTCTTCTTTTCGGCTTAGCCAACATACAAATGATACCCATAACCGAAATCAGTATTAAGCAGAAATACTTGATTACGTTTGTGCCGTCACCTGTCTTAGGCGCCCCGGTTATAACCTTATTTGTTACAGTGAATCCGTCCTCAGCGCTGCCTTTGATTGATGAAGTATACCCTTTCACCACGTCTTCAGAAATGGAGTATGTGATCAGCTTATCATCTCTATATTTATCCAAATACGAGAAGCTACCGGACCAACCGTTATCTTCATTGAGAATGATGCTATCTCCGGTACTTTCTCCGTCCGCCAGCAAGCGTATGGTAATGCTGTCAGGACGCTTGCCTAATTTGTCGTTATAATCTTTCCAGATTTTATTAACGGATATATCAATCATACCAGGCTCATGGTAATTGGTTATGACATACTGGGATTCAACATCCTGAGTTATTTCAGAAACATAGCCATCAACATCATCTTCAGCGATATCATATGATATCTCTTCTCCGTTATCATATTTGGGAAGATCAACGAAGCTCCATTTCCAGTCATCATCTTCCGATACTGTCCTATTGTCTATCTCAATTCCGTTGGCCATTAGTCGTACCGTGATGCTTTCCGGTCTGATTCCATCCTGATCATCGTTGTCATCCCAGACTTTGATACCTTCTACGCTTACGGTTTCCACATTTGTATTCGTGACAACAAATCCTTCATCAGCGTTTCCGCTTATTTCAGAAGAATAGTTTTCAACTGAATCCTCAGAAATCGTATAGTCGATTTCATGGCCATCAGTACCGTCGTATTTCGGTAAATCTGTGAATGTGTATTGCCAGTCGTTATCTTTATTCAGATCAGCATCGCAAAGTACTTCTCCATCAGAAAGAAGATTTACAGTTACAGAATCAAGTTCAGGTCCGACCCACTTTTTCTCTACAGGAATATCTATGGTCTCTGTGTTAGTGTTTGTAACCGTATACCCGTTACTATCGCCTGAGATCTCCGTCTCGTAATCATCCACTTCCAACTCTTCAATTGTGTACTCTATCTCGTGACCGTCCTTACCGTCATATCTAAGCAGCCCTTTAAATGTGTATTTCCAGTCGTCTTCATCGGTCAAGACTACGCTGTCAACTTCTTCGCCATCTGCAATAAGGTTTACAGTTACAGAATCTTGCTCGGGACCGATCCACTTCTTTTCAACAGGGATATCAATTGTCTCAACATTAGTATTGATGAACGTTACCCCTTCTTCAAATGCATCTATTACCTTTGGATCATATCCCGGTATAATGTCTTCCTGGATATTGTAGTTGATTTCATGACCATCATTATGATCATACTTATCAAGATCAGTAAATACATATTTCCAGTCATTGTCTTCGGATAGAACTATGTTTTCTTGTTCCAATCCGTCGGCAAATAATCTGATAGTTACGCTTTCAGCTGCAGGGCCGATCCACTGTTTCTCTACAGGGATTTCGATCGTCTCTGTGCTGGTGTTCGTAATAGTGAAGCCATTT
>JAEEGL012380855.1_pt1 | contig 33246 bp, 33 predicted proteins | sample 9134231 | NCBI WGS metagenome assembly JAEEGL01 (sample SAMN16246548, study PRJNA631951) | gut metagenome | biome: gut microbiome; feature: rumen; material: fiber-attached | host: Bos | place: Iran: Karaj | collected 2018-10 | reverse complement strand
TTCTAATGGTGTCGGTGGGGGGACTTGAACCCCCACAGATTGCTCCACACGCCCCTCAAACGTGCGCGTCTACCATTCCGCCACACCGACATACATAATTTTAATTTTCAAAGTTTTCTTTATTTTATCACAGATTTTTACTTTTCGCGCGTCTACCCCTCTCGAAAAAAGATACTTAATCTTTTTTCTCGGCAGAGTGCCTCACCGACATACATAATTTTAATTTTCAAAGTTTTCTTTATTATATCAGAAAAAATTTTATGTGTGACTATAATTTAAAATAAAATTATTATTCAAAAGGCAATTCACTTGTTTGTCTGATTATAACTGTTCCGCTGCCCTGTTCATTTATTTCAAATTCAGCAAGAATTTCCCCGTTATAGCTGCTGTAAATTTTTGTTATACGAACTTCTTTTATAAGATTCTCACCTAAACTTTCCGACGAAGCTCTTTTCTTGGTAACTGCAAAATTTACCGCATGATAGAAAAGATTTTGTTGGTTTTGCTGATTCATTTCTGTCCAAACTTTAGGGTTTATATAAAATTTATTTTCTTGTGTTGATAATTCGTATTTTTCAAATGATTTATCAACTTCATATTTTGAAATGTTTGATAGTGTAGTTTCTGCATAAGATTTAATTTTTTCCGGATTATTAATAATAAACCCAATCATGGCACAACCTATTAAGATAGGAATAATTATTGTTAAAATTGCACATAAAACATTCCAAAAAATAGCTTGATGTCTTTGCCCTCTATGGAATTTTTCTATATTATCGGCTTTTGTATTTTTGTAAGCCCATTCGTTACCTTTTATTCCGCAAACAATACAAAATGAAGCCACAGCAGGAGTAAAAGATAACGGAATAGCCCAAAATGTTTTATATGATTTGTTAATTATTCCCCAAATCCAAGTTCCCCAAAAAGCTCCCCAGTTGAAAAGGTTTACCTCATTTTTAGGCAAAGAACCTGTATATTTACCTTTAATACACATTAAAACAATAGAAATAACAAATGCCAGCATACCAAGAGCCAGAGTATCCGAATTCGCAACTATACAAACAGAAAATTCACAAAAAATAATAAATGCTGACAATATATAGATAAGTATATTTTGAGGCCTGCCTGCTATATCCGCTATTCGTCTGCTGTAAAGTCCAAATGAAATAACAGCATTAAATAGATTTGATATTATAATTGAAACTAATATAGGTTTAGGTATTGAAGCCAGATATGTTTGTTGAGATGAAAAAATAACATTGGGATTATTAAATATAGCTTGAACAAACCAAATTCCCCATGGCATCAGTATAAGCCAAATAAATATATTTAAATACATATAGTTCAAAATAAATTCTCTTCTGCCGATGGCTCCGTAAAAACCAAAAAGGCTATTATTTGTATTTAAGTTCATATTCTCTCCTAAAATATTTTGCTAAATTTTTATGAAAATATATTTATTAATTGTCTGATAAAATCAGTAAAAGAACCAATAAACATCAAAAATCCGAAAAATGGCAAGAATATTGCTATTACTGCACAGTTACTCGGAGTATTATAAGCTCTTGAGATAGCTAAAACTTGCAAAACAATTACCCAAATATAAATTCCAAAAGTTAAAAAGCCTGATAATAAATTTAAAAGTAATATATCACAGCTAAGCAGCTTGACAGGTGCAAGAAATATCCACGGTAATAAAGCAAATGCACTTAACGTAAACATTCTTGAAAATTGACTTTCCAAATTAAACAATTTTGCCATTATATCTATATAAAATGAATAAATTATTAATCCTACTAATGTAAAAGAAAAAGTTGAAACTAATGAAGAAAATCCGGAAAAATTCGCATTTGCAACTGACAAGAAGCAAGCAACAATAAAAATAACTAATATAGGTAATTTGTGTGGTTTTAAATCCTTCAATTCGTTAAAAGCAACCGTAGGAGATAAAATTATATCGAAAAAATTTGCAAATATATTCATCATTCTACTCCATAATCATTAAAGGCATATTTGTTTTCTTAAGAGAAAAGGGAAGGATATTTTTCGGTAAATTAAATAATCCATCCAAAGGAATAAATGTTCCGCCTATCATAAAACCTTTGTTATATTGGGTAAGCGGAAGGTTATCAATATCCCCTTCTGCCATTTCCGCAATAATTTTATGAGCATCGTATTGACTGCCTAAGCTGTCAACAAAACCAAGTTCTTTTGCTTCATCTCCTAAAAATACTCTGCCGTCTGCAAAATTTTCAAGTGTTTCTTTTGTTAAATTTGTTTTTTCTGCTTTGTATTTATCATCTCTTTTTATTCTTCCTTCTTCAATAGCAGATATAAACTGCTTATACGCACCATTAACAGAAGATTGGAAAAGTTCCTGTTCGTCATTGGTCATTCTTCTGTAGGGAGAACCGGCATCTTTAAATTTGCCGCTTTTTATAACATTTGAATTTACTCCTATTTTTTCTATTAATTGTGCACCGTCGACGAAATTAAAAATAACACCTATACTTCCTGTCATTGTGCCTTTTTGTGCAACAATTCTGTCTGCTGCACTTGCTATATAATAACCTCCGCTGGCTGTAACATCTGCCATTGAAACAACAATAGGTTTCTCTTTTCTAAACCTCATAATTGCATCATAAATATCTTGCGAAGCTGCAACTGTTCCTCCGGGAGAATTTATTCTTATTAAAACTCCCTTTACCATTTTATCTTTTTTTGCTCTTTCAAGAGAATTAATTATATTATTAGCTGAAAATCCTTGTTCAAAAAAGGAATCAGGACTATCTGATGATATTACTCCTTCAATATTTATAAGAGCGATACAAGGATTTGCTACTTTAATATTTGATACTTCAGACATATTTTGTGGTAAAACTGTTTTTTTACTGAGATTTGCCATACCTACAATTAAACAGAAAATACACAAAACTATTATTATTATTGCCAAATTATTTTTTGTCATTTTTCCTCCGATTTATTTTAATACTTTATTATTATCTAATATTTTATCAAGTTCATTAAGCATAACGGTTTCATAATGTTTTGTCGTAGTTTTATCTGATGATTCAAAACGAAGTGTAAACACCGGTTCAGTATTACTCTGTCTAATCATAGCAAAACCGTCATCAAAAATTATTCTCATACCGTCTATTGTAATAATATCTCTTATTTTTGTACCAAATAAATCTTTGTTGTTATTAAGAGTTTTTTCAAATTCTTCCAGAGTCTGTTTCTTAAGCTCATTCGGGCAAGGATAACGATATTCTTTTGAAGTAAAAGTTTGTGGCAAGGATTTTAAATATTTTGAAACTTTAAATTTTGGATTTTCAAGTTTTGATTTCGCAACAAACTCTATAAACCTGCATCCCGCATAAATAGCATCATCAAATCCATAATATCTGTCTTTGAAGAATATATGTCCGCTCATTTCACCGGCAAGAAGAGCTTTTTCTTCTTTCATTTTGGATTTTATATAACCGTGTCCGGTTTTCCACATTATAGCTTCACCGCCATTTTGGTTTATTGTATCAAAAAGAACCTGTGAACATTTTACTTCGCTTATTACCTTTAGTTTTTCTCCTCTTGCTTTAAAATCTTTAATAACATCAAGAGCAAAAATCAAAAGAAGTATATCTCCTGTTATATAATGTCCCTTGTCATCGACTATTCCTACTCTGTCAGAATCTCCGTCAAAAGCTATACCAAAATCAGCTTTTGTTTCTTTTACTTTTGCTTTTATATCATCAAGTGTTTTTTCATCAGCTGGGTTAGGATGATGATTTGGAAAATTTCCATCAGGTTCGGAATATAGTTCAACAACTTCAACTCCCATTTCAGAATATAGTTTTGGTGCAACTAATCCTCCCGTTGCGTTGGCTGAATCAACAACAATTTTTATCGGAACATTTATTTCAGGGAAATTTCTTAACTGCTGTTCTATATATTGAGGAATAATATTATATTTTATTACTTCACCTTTTAATACATAAGACCTGCGTTTTGTTTCAAATTCTTCTTGCGCGATTGCCTTTATTTCTTTTATACTGTCTGCATCCAGAGAACGGCGATTCAATGTCATTTTTAAACCGTTGTATTCAGGAGGATTATGACTGGCGGTAACAATAAGGGCACCGTCAAGCTCTATATCATTATTATCTATATTAAAATCAATAACTTCCGAATAATAACCTATAGGAGTAGGGGCTAATCCTAAATCTATAACATTTGCACCCATTGAAGTAACACCTTTTATTACTGCTTTAGTAAGTTCAGGAGAATGCAATCTTGCATCTTGTGTTATACTAACCCAAACATCTTTAGCTTCTTTATCAAGTTCTTGACAAATATATGAAACAAATGCTTTTCCTGTATATTCAAAAATTTCAGGTGTAACATTTTGTTTGTAAATTCCTCTTATGTCGTTTTTACCAAAAGCTGAAGTATCAAGTTTATCCATAAAATCCTCTCAATATAAAATTAATAATTAAAATTATACTTCAACTTTATTACTTATAGCGAATTTTTAATATTCTGTTATATTTATAAAAATTTTATTTGTATACTAACGTTTTATACGTTTTAAGTTAGAACGTGATGTAGGCTTTTGGTCTTGCACTTGTACTTTAGGTTTATCTTTATCTTGTTTACCTTTACGTATAATTTCTAAATTGTGCTGACCTGTTTTTTCTCCATTAGAATTAATATATGAGGAACTAGCTTGAGTTACTGTTTGAGTATCTGTTATAATATCTTGTTTTGTATGTAAATCACTTTGTTGAAAATCAGGATTTAAGTTCATTTCTGATTTTATAACTGTTCCGTCAGTATAACTTGTTTCTGTATTTATTTTTTTGCTTCCGTCAGAAAAATCTTGTGTAATCTCTTTAAAACGTACACCGTTTTCATAATTAATCGTATGTTCAGTTTTATCACCTTTTTTTACGGTTAATTCTTTTAATTTTGAATTTTTATCAAAAATATATTCTTCGTAATTATCATTATCCTTTCTGATATAAATTTTTTCGCTGTTATCAAATTTGTTATATCTTCCGTAATACGTTTTACCGTCTTTTTTCAAAGAAAATATGGCTAACCCGTTATCATCTCTTCCGGTAATTTTTATTTTTTCATTTTGAGATAAACCGAGTAAAGAAGAAATATAATTAGCTAATAATCTATCCTCATTGTCTTCTTTAGAAGATTTAACTTTACTTTTATTATCCATTGCATCAATATCATCGACATTACCGGATTTTTCCGCTTTTAACGCTTTCATTCTTTCTGTTTCAGCTTCCATAGAGCTTTCCCACGGGCAGAGGTCTCTTACATCTTCCGGCAATTCCAAACCTTTACTCATATAATCATCTGCTTGAATTTTAATATATGCTTTCATAAGAACATTGTACTGTTCACTTATACTATGAATTTTATCATTCCATATATTAATATCTTCCGGAGAACTGGATTTTTCTTCAAAATATGCATTAAGCTCTTCTAATTGCAATAAAAGATAATCTTTCATCATTTCTAATTTATCCATTTTAGATTGCATATATTCATTTTCCTCTTCAATTTTATTGGTACCGCTTTTGTTAATATCAGTAATATCAGTATCTTCATTTGTATCAATATTTTGAACATCTCCAATATCTTTTATAACTTCTATATTATCAATAGGAGGCGCCTTTTTTTCAAATTTTTCTTTAAGTAAATCATTTTTAGATTTATTAAAAATATCCCAAATGTCTTTATCTTTGAACTGTTCGTTTAAATTTCCTTTATTGTAGTCATATTTGCTATCTTCAGGTTTGCCATAATACGGATTATTATCTATGTATGGGGTATAATCTATGTACGGATTGGTATCATAGTATGGATTTGTATCATAATATGGGTTATTGTCATCGTACGGATTACCATCGTAAAAAGGCTGGTCATTATAATACATATTGTTATCTTGATGCGGATTAGTATCAAATTCGGTAGTTGGTTCATCTGTAACGGGATTGTTATCCTGAGGATGTGTTATGGTAGTTTTTGGCAAATATGAACGTAAAATATTAATTACTTCATAGAATGCATTTTTTTCCTTTTCGTTTATTTGCCCGTCATTATCAATATCTACAAAACCTCCGTCATATATTCTGCTAAAATCCTCAAAATCAATATTTCCTGTTTTGTTAAAATCGAATATTTGATGAAGTTTTTGATAGTTTCCTTCAGTAATATTATTGTTATATAAATTCTCCTCATAAATACTTGCTAACATTAAGTCTTCTTCTGATGTCTCAATGCCGTTTCGTTCATTTTGTTTTACACGGTTGTAGGCTTGTTTGCATTGAATTTCCGCAAAAAAATTCTTAATTTCTTCCATGTTCTATTCCTCATTCTCTTTCAAAATATAATATATATTTATAAAAACATGGAATTATAATAAATTGCGTATTTTCTTGGGGAAAATTTAAAAAGTCCGGATTTTTTCCCCAGTGCTATCATTCAATACAAAGATGCCAAAGACGGTTGCGGATATGATATATTTATAAACATTTTAAAAGAAATGGCTAATGAAGAAGATTAAAAGAAAGAATGAATTTAGTCTAGGACTATAAAATTTCTATTTACTAATCCAACAAAAGTTATGTAAAAATTGCTATAAACAAATCAGTTACTTTTATCCATAATAGCAAGGTATGCGCAAATTGCTACATCAATATTTTTGTACATAATTTTATAATATTTATTATCAATTACTTTTGTTTCTAAAGCAGTAACTTTTTCCGGAGAAAAATCAGTGTGTCTGATTTTTTGAGCCTGTACGGAAAGTACAGACTGTTTCCCCTGATAAAATTTTACAAAATATTCACCATTTTCATTTTTTACAACTATTTTATAAAAGCCAGATTGAATAATATTGTTATCATAATACAAATCATTATCAATCCTTATTATATTACTGTTTTCAGCTTTTATCGGTTCATTTTGGGTATGAGGTTTTGGCGGAAGATTTTTTTTGGATTTTTTCTTTCTCATATTATTCAAGGTTTCCAACGCTTTGTTATAATCCTGCGCAGCTACAGGTCTGTCTAATCCTCCGTCATTATAAACATCAAGATATTTTGACCACTCTTCACCCTCGTCTGCTTGCGCCGAAAGAGGATAAAAACAAATAAATCCGATTATAATCAATATATATGTAAAAATTTTCTTCATCATAATTAATAATATAATGATACAAATTAATTATGACAACATATAAAAAGTGGATTTTTAATACTCAAAATATTTTGTAAAATCCACATCATCAAAATCAGATAAAAGCTTAAAAACCGGATCATTTTCATCCATTTTTTGAAAAATATATTCATCAAATTTCCAGTATTTTGGGTTAACACCTTTTACCGAAACAATTTTTTTATCAAATAAAATTTTTAATTTCTTTTTTACTATTTCAGTAGGGATATTTAATTTTCTCGCTATTTCAATAGCAGTTAAGCCGTCATCCGAGCTGCATTTTTGCGGAGTCAAAAACATCAGCTCAAGTCCGATGAGCTTTAAATTACTATCTTCTAAAATTTTTTCTTCAAGTTCTATATCCATACTAATATTTTACACCATTTTAAACTTCATTTGAAGCCTATGTTCCTACAAATCCCAGAATCATGCATATTTACAAACAGATTTCAAATAAAAAATATAGAATTTTAACGTTTATTACAAAACCGAAATATAATCATCAAGCCATTCTTGAATAATTTTGTTAAGTTCGTCTATAGTAGAATTATTTTCTATAACATAATCAACAAGAGCTTCTTTAGCTTGCTGTGGCATTTGCGCATCAATTCTCTTTTGTGCATCAGCCTCGGACAAATTATTTCTTTTTTGTACACGTTTTAATCTTATCTTATCATCAGCACAGACCATTATTATACAATCAAATAAATTTTGCATATTACTTTCAAATAGTTGCGGTACCGCAACTATTGCTAATTTTTCGTCTTTATTTTTAGTGAAGAATTCTTTAATTTTTGTTTTTGCATATTTATGTAAAATTTTTTCTAATTTCAATTTATATTCGTAATTATCAAAAACAATATTTCCTATTTTTTTCCTGTCAAGTTTATCGTTAGATACTATATCAAAGTTTTTAAAAATATCTTTTATTTGAGTAATAATATCCTGTTCATTTTCTAGCGCAAAATGACAAACTTCATCACAATCAAGAAGTTTTATATTATTTTTCTTGAAAATTTCAAAGACAGTTGTTTTTCCGCTTGCTATATTTCCTGTTAAAGCTATTTTTTTCATAATATAATTATAGCAAAAGGAAGTTTTGACACAATGAATTATGAATTTTTTATGAAAAAATGTATAGAGCTTGCACACAAAGCTGAAGGAAAGGTTTCTCCCAATCCTCTTGTTGGAGCTATAGTTACGGATGATAACGGCAATATAATATCCACAGGTTATCATAAAAAATATGGTGATTTTCATGCAGAAAAAAATGCATTAGATAAGGCAGGCGAAAAAGCTAAAGGTAAAATTCTTTTTTGTAATTTAGAACCTTGTAATCATTATGGCAAAAATCCCCCATGTACTAAAGCTATTATAGAAAGCGGAATTAAAAAAGTTATTGTCGGTTGCAAAGATACTAACCCAAAAGCTAAAGGCGGAATTGAAGAATTACAATCAAACGGAATCGAAGTAATTGACGGAATTTTAGAAAAAGAAAGCCAAAAATTAAACGAAATATTTTTTACCAATATAGAAAAAAAACGTCCTTTTATTGCAATAAAATCAGCAACTACCCTAGATGGTAAAATTGCAACACAAACAGGTTCCAGTAAATGGATAACATCAGAGGCTTCAAGAATGGAGGTTCAAAAACTCAGAAATAAGTATGATGCAATTATAACAAGCAGTAAAACAGTTTTAAAAGATAATCCTTCTCTTACTTGCAGAATGGATGGCGGCAGAAACCCCATAAAAATTATTGTTGACAAAGATATTGAACTTACACCTGATTTAAAAATTTTTGAAGGTAATGAAAAAGTTATTATTGCTTGTGCCCAAAATGCTGATATGATAAAAACTGATTGTTTTAAAGAAAATGTTGAATTTATACCGTGTCCTTTAAAATTTTCCCATATAGATTTGGAGTTTTTGATAAAGAAATTATATGAGCAAAAAATATGTTCTCTTTTATGTGAAAGTGGGGGAATCTTTGCAGGCGCTCTGCTTCAAACCGGATTGGTTGATAAGATTTACCAATTTGTTGCTCCAAAAATTCTGGGAGATAAAAAAGCGACAGGATATATCGAAGGATATACATTTAGCAATATTAATGATTGCTTAAAACTCAATGTTGAGAATGTAAAAATGTTTGGTGATGATATTCTATTTGAAATGTATACCGAATAATATAATAATTTGAAAAAATATAACAAGTATTTTATTTATTTGAAAACTAATATATAATTTAATAGTTATGCAGAATCCTTCAATTGTTTACTCATTAAATTTTAAAGGTAAGTGGAGAATATATCAAAAAAGAATACTTGATAGTCTTTCTTCATATCTTAATGATAAAAAATTAAATATAGTTGCAGCTCCCGGAGCGGGAAAAACTACTCTCGGCATTGAGGTTATAAGAAAATTTAAAAATAACGCTCTTATTCTTTCACCGACCATTCCTATAAAAAATCAATGGAAAACCAGAATTGTTGATGATTTTTTATCAGATAACAGAAGCTTTGGAGAATTTGTCAGCACCGATATTAAAAATATAAAAGACATAACAACTACTACTTATCAAAGGCTACAAGCAGTTTTCAGAAAAGGACTGGAAGAAGAATTAATAAAACAGTTAAAAGAAAACAATGTAAAAACTATTGTTCTTGATGAAGCTCATCACTTGCGTGACGAGTGGTACAAAACATTGAAACAATTAATAACAACTCTCTCTAAAGATGTACCTGATTTCAGAATAATTTCACTTACTGCGACACCGCCCTATGATGTTTGCGAAAAAGAATGGAATAACTATTATGAACTGTGCGGAGAAATTGATGAAGAAATATCTGTTCCTGAATTAGTCAGAACAAAGGATTTATGTCCGCATCAGGATTTATTATATTTTTCTAATCTTGATGATGATGAAAAGAAAGTTGTTTGTACTTTTTCTTCAAAAAGGGATGAATTTTTTAATTATATTAATAAAAATCCTGAATTTTTACTATATGTGGAGAATTCTCCTCTTTTAAAAAATATTTATCAAAACGGTGATAATTTTTATCTTGATATGGATTTTACAATAGGATTATTATCTTATTTGTTAAATATTAATTCTAATCATAATATTGCAAATAATATAATTGATTATTTACAAATATATAAATCCAATATTCCAAAATTTGATTTTGAAACAGCAGAAAAATTTATAAACGGATATATCGGAAGATTTAAAGATTACTTTCAAAATTCGACACTTGTTAAAAATAAATTAAAAGAATTAAATTTATTAAAAAATTACTCAAAAGTAGATTTTTTCGGAAACGAAAGTTATAAAAAAATTTTTGCAAGAAGTTTAAATAAAATAGCTTCAATAAAAAGAATTACTGCTACAGAATACGATATTTTACAAGATGAATTAAGAGAAGTAATTTTATTGGATTATATCGGGGAAAAGTCACAAGCCGGCGGAATGAATATAATTTCAACATTCAAAGCTCTGGATTTTTTAGCGCGCTATTTTGTTATTAAAAATAAAAAACTTAATTTAAAAATAGGGATTTTGTCAGGTTCTCTATCCGTTATACCAAAATCAGCAAAGAAAAAATTCGATGAAATTCTGAAAAAAAATGATATTAATGTTGGAAAGCTTCTTTTTACTGATTATGATGAAAACTATTACAGATTAGAAGCTTATGGTGATACGGATTTAGTAAAACTTGTTACACAGCTGTTTGAAGCCGGAGAAATAAATGTTCTTTTAGGTACTCATGCACTTTTAGGTGAAGGCTGGGATTCACCTTGCATAAATACACTTATTTTAGGCAGTGTCGTTGAATCATTTATGCTGTCAAATCAAATGAGAGGAAGAGCTTTAAGGACGGATAAAAATAACCCTGAAAAAACAGCAGATATTTGGCATTTACTGGCGGTAGAAAATGATATAAATACATCTTATGATTATCAAAAAATTTCAAGAAGATTTGAAACATTTGACGGCATAAATTACAACCACAATATTATTGAAAACGGACTTGAAAGACTTGGAAATGAATTTATAAATATAGATACAAAAAATATTGCTATGCTTAATAATATATCGACAAAAAGAGCCAGAGACAGAAAAAATCTTCTTGCTAAATGGAGCAAATGCCTTAATACAAATGCAAACAAAACAAAATTAATTAAGCAAAAAAGAATGTATGAAGGTTTAAAAATTACTAAAACCGAAGAAACCTATGTTTGCGGAAAAAAATTTTTTGCTATTAATAAAACTTCTCCGCTGTTTAAATTTAGTATGGCTATTTTTATCTTAGGTTTCGTTTATTTATTATTATATTATGTTTTTATTGCTTTATCTTGGATTAATATTTCTGAAGAATTTATTGGTATTGTTTTTGTTTTTATATATATTCCGTTAATTATAGCAAAACACAAAAACTACGAACCTGATTTTCTTTTTGATTTAGATATAGATATCTCTTTTGACAAAATTATAAATTTTTTCGGTATAAAAAGAACCGATTTAATAATTGCAGAAGCCCTGTTTGATACACTTTGTCAAAATAAATATATAGACGATCCTCTGAATGCTGTTAAAATAACTATAAAGGGAAATATGATACATTTAAAACATGCAAGTTATTATTTGGAAAAAACTTTTTTATCCCAACTTTTGCAAGTATTCCAAACCCCTGAAAAAATAAAATTTATTGTGAAATTAAAAGAGCAAAATAATAAAATTATATTCCTCCCCTTAGAAGTACGGACTTTTGGAGATGCATTATTTTTTGCTAAAAAAATAGAAAAATATTTTGGTGAAACAGAGATAATAGATGCTTCATTAGAACTGGATAAAAAAGAACTTTTAAAAACCCGCTACAAAAATTTCATTACTACAAAAGCTCAAAAAAGAAGAATATTTCAATAGATTGTAAAAAATCTTTATCCGCCCTGCATTTTTTAGGATGTAATAATTTTTAAAATATCATTATTTGAAGATTTTGTTGCAAAATAGATTAATTTTAAATTTTATATTAAAATGAAAATATTAAAAAGAGGGTAAGTTTATGCGTAATAAGATTTTAAGTATTATTGAAAAAAACAGTAAAATAGATTTAAAAGAGGTAGCTATTCTTTTGGGGACAAATGAAGAAACAATTTTTAATGAAGTTGTTGCTATGGAAAAAGAGGGAATTATTTGTGGCTATCATACCTTGATAAATTGGGAAAAAACCTCTATTGAAAAAATAACGGCACTCATCGAAGTCAGAGTTACTTTGCAAAGAGGACAAGGATTTGACAGTATTGCGGAAAGAATTTATAACTATCCTGAAGTGAATTCTGTATATTTACTGTCAGGAGGATATGATTTATTGGTTACTATAGAAGGCAGAACTCTGAAAGAAGTATCCTCTTTTGTATCTGATAAATTGTCTACATCGGAAAATGTTTTAAGTACTGCCACTCACTTTATCCTCAAAAAATACAAAGACCATGGTACAATTTTTGCTAAAAAACCGGAAGATGGCAGAGAGGTTATTATTTCATGAAATACCCTTTATCAAAAGTTATTACCGAAATAAAACCTTCAGGTATCAGAAAATTTTTTGATATTGTTCTTGAAATGGATGATGTTATATCTCTTGGTGTCGGTGAACCGGATTTTGATACCCCTTGGCACATCAGAGATGAAGGAATTTATTCACTCGAAAAAGGTAAAACTTTTTACACTTCAAATTCCGGATTAAAAGCATTAAAACAAGAAATTGCTAAATATCTTTTTGAAAAACAAAATCTTGATTATGATTATAATTCTGAAATTCTTGTCACTGTCGGCGGTTCTGAAGCAATTGATTTATGTTTCAGAGCTATGCTCGATTCAGGAGATGAAGTCCTTATTCCCGAACCAAGTTATGTTTCTTACTCTCCTTGTGCTGTTTTAGCAGGAGGAAAACCTGTATTTATAAATTTGAAAGCTGAAAACGAATTTAAACTTACACCGCAAGAAATTTTAGAAAAAATAACAGACAAAACAAAAATTCTTGTCCTGCCGTTTCCAAATAATCCGACAGGTTCTATATTGAATAAAAAAGAGCTTGAAGAAATAGCCAAAGTTATTATTGAAAAAGATTTATATGTTCTTTCAGACGAAATATATTCGGCTCTTACTTATACGGATAAACATGTTTCTATAGCAGAAATACCTGGGATGAAAGAAAGAACAATACTTGTAAACGGTTTTTCAAAGGCTTTTGCTATGACCGGTTGGAGATTAGGTTATGCTTGTGCGCCAAGAGTTATTTTAGAGCAAATGACAAAAATTCATCAATTTGCAATTATGTGTGCGCCGACAACAAGCCAATATGCGGCTATTGAAGCATTGAAAAACGGAGATAAAGATGTTGAAATGATGAAAGAAGCCTATAACGGCAGAAGAAGATTTTTAATGCACTCGTTTAAAGAAATGGGACTTGAATGCTTTGAACCGTTTGGTGCATTTTATGTTTTTCCATGTATTAAAGAATTTGGAATGACCAGTGAAGAATTTGCTATAAAATTTTTAAAAGAAGAAAAAGTTGCCGTTGTACCCGGAACTGCTTTTGGTTCAAGCGGAGAAGGCTTCATCAGAATATCTTATGCTTATTCATTGGATACACTAAAAACAGCAATGGAAAGATTAAAAAGGTTTACAGAAAAATTAAGACAGGGTAGATAATATGTTATTTATTTTATTAGTCGGAATATTGGTTTTCTTTATGTATATTAAGTATACAAAAGAGAATCTGGCTGTAACTAATTATAAAAAATGGCTTGTAATACATATAATTGTTTCCTTTGCCTCTGCGAATATGTGTTTTTGCTTAGTTCCTGCCGTATTAGGGAAAACAGCACAAAGTCTTACAGAATACAGCGGGTTGCATTGGTTTGCTCATATACCGATTTTAAACGGTCTATTATTAAATCATCCCGTATTCTCCTTTGTATTATCGGGAGCTTTAGCATTATCCGCCTTGATAATGTGCGTTGTTACTCTTTATCATATATTTTTTGAATATTAATTGTTTTGATTGCTTTGCCTATTTTTTGTTCTGATTTATATTTGATTTATGAATAAAAATGGAAGATTTCTTATAAATGCAGAATATAAAACAAAATGTTTTAGGTGTACTACAAAATGAACAAAATACAGAAGCTGTATTAAATGATTTGTCAAATTGTCAGAATAATTTATTAAAAAATTTTTTGAAATCAGTTGTAGGTCAGGCATTGCCTGACAAATTATTTAATACTCATATTTGAGATTTATATTTATCTTCAAAATTGTATTAATCTAAATCACAATAACCTTTTTTAACAAATTTCCTAAAAATGAACATACATATATATACTGTTTCATTGAACTAAATTTTTATAAATGTCAGGCGGTGCCTGACCTACATACTGACAATATTCAATCTGATATTGAAGATATTGAAAAAGACATTACAAAAATTCAAAATTTAATATCAGAAAATGATTTAATATTAGAAAATTTAGAAGAAGAATATGGTAAGCATTTTCCCAATTGTGAAAACAATATTGATAAAGAGTATGTTTATACAAATACAAAGAAAAACGAATTACAAAGATTATTACATGATGTTATGGGGTTATTAAATCCGATTATAGCCTTTTCAAATACTATAAAAATATTTATATCTAATTACCTAGAGCTTTTATATCATGCATATTATTTAAAAGAAAAGGAAATAGATAAATATTATCATTCAAAAGCAAATTGTGAAGCAACACAAGAAATGGGTATTATTGGAGAAAAGGCTGCTACATTGCTTAGTGATTTAAAAGAAAAATATGATCAGTATACTTATGTTCATACGCATAAAGTTACTATAGAGGAAGCAATAGCAGACTCAGAGCGAGATCAAATTGCAAACAGATTAGGAAGAGAAAGAGGTAGAAAATATCCGGATTGTAAATGTTCTGAACTTATGCAAGATTTATTGCCGCAAAAATACAGAAAATAACTATTGTAAATCTAAACCAATGATAAAAATATCAAAAAATAAATACAGAAAGTAATGCCAATTATACCCGTAATAAGCACTGTAGGTTGAGTAAAACCCAACAAATATAATAAAAGATTGGTTACACCCATCCTACCTGCTTCTCAAACATAATAGTATTGTATCATAATTAATTTATCTCTATTTACTTGAATATTAGAAATGGTTTATTATAGTAATATGAAAAAAATTCTGATAAAAATTATTTATAGCCTTTTAATCATTTTATTTTTAATTAATTTTTCAATATTAAGTTTTCATGTTGCAATGATTATGGCAACAGTATTTATTGCATTGATTTTTGATTCCCAAATATTATTATTTTTGCTACTGTATATATTTTTAGTTGCAGGTTTTATATTATTGTTATTTACAAAATTACAAAATAAAACAAAAATTCTATTATTACTTATGATATTATTTTTGCAAATAATATTTTTCAAATATTCTTTTTTTATACCTTCAGTTAATAAGATTATCAATATAAATTATTGCATTGATAAAGGGAATGTATGGGATGATATTCATAATAAATGTGTAATGGAATAAAGTATGTGGATAATGTAAGTTGTTGTTACTCTTTATCATATATTCTTTGAGTATTAATAAGATAACAACAAATATAATTGAGCTTATTTTTTATGCAACAAAATTTGTCTTTCCAGTTTTTTGCAATCTTCTATTGAAATATTATTTTTTGTTTGATATCCGTTTTTAGTTTTCATAAAACAATTAAAAAGTCCTTCATTATTCCTTTGTATATGAAATACTAATTCTTCTTTTTCATCATAAATATCTTTCATAAAAAACTTTCTATTTTTATCTTTATAAGATTTTATTCTGAAATTTTCTTTTCTTGTTTCAGTATTTATTGAACCATTTGGAAAAGTTTCGGTTATTATCCCTGTTTTGGGATTCAAATGATAAGCATAATTAATTTTAGCAGGAAATATGCACCTGTGACCAAAAAAATAATCAAATATACTTTGCGTTCCATCTAAGTGTCGAATAGAATCAATTCTTCCTTCACTGTCTAATATATATAACTTTCGCCTTTTTTGAGGTTAAATTTACAGGATTCATCATCTTCTTTATCAATTAATTTTCCATATTTATTAACAATTATTGTACATTTCTTATTACAAAGTATTTGTGTCGCCTTTTCTATTGGTTTCCCTGTTAGAGAGATTGCAGGGTTTTTTGTAACAGGAGGTTGCTTTGCATCTCTTTCAGATCTTATTGGCTGTATTGGCATATAATTGGTTATTCTTGGAATAAGCATAACTTAAATCCTTTGGTTTAAACATTCTCGAACATTATAAAAACGATAAAAATATTTTTTGCTATATTAGCTTTTATTTTCTATATACTATGCTATAATGGTAATATGCACTTTTTAAATTAAATATGGGGACGTTTTGGATTTGACGGAATGATCGTTGGAACCAAGTTGCGAACCGGAGCGCTGTTCTCCGATATCAACGAGCAAAACTATAACTGGCAATAACGTCAGAACAGTTGACTTCGCAGCTCACTATAATAATAGATTAGCTGCCTAAACAGTCACCACTCAATAGTTTTTGCAAGTAGGGCTGTTGGGTAAATTCATGCTTGCTGCTCTTAGTTGATAGCGATAGATTAAGCTAAGACAATCGCTGAAATCAGGCATGATGCTAAATATGCTTTGTTTTTTGCATTGGGTTGTGTTCTTTTCCCTGCAAAAGGCGAGATAAATTAAAGAACTACGTTCGTAGAGGCTTGTTTTCTTCCATTTCGGACGAGAGTTCGACTCTCTCCGTCTCCACCATTTAGTTCAAGGTAAAGAGCCTTGACCAAATAAAAACAAAATAAAGCCCGTTTTAGCGGGCTTTTTTGATGCGTAATTTTTTTAGAGAGCGGTTTTCAAAGAATATTTTTAAATTTTCTACCTAAAATATCTCAAAATTCTCTGTTTACGTTTTACCTAGACCAAAATTATCATAGTATTGTATGCAAATGTTATTTTAATTCAGTATATTTCTTACATGATCCTTTTGATTTTTCAACGGGATATTTGTTATTATTTTTTTCTAATTTATCTAATACAGCTTCAGATAAATCAATGTTCAAGATGTCTGACATTGATAAAAGATATATCAATACATCCGCCATTTCTTCTTGTAAATGCTCGTTTTGAGTTGTTGCCGTATTAAAAGAACCGGCATTATCATCCCACAAAAATAATTCAGCTAATTCTGATGCTTCAACAGATAATGCCATAGCTAGATTTTTAGGTGTATGAAATTGCTTCCAATCTCTTTCATCTCTGAATTGTACAGTTTTTTCTTTTAAAAATTCAATATCCATGAGAATTCTCCTTACAATTATTATACTAAAAATTTATGATAGAATTATTTTATGGAAGAAATAAAATATTCATATGAAGTAGAAATTGAAAACGTTCCGGTAAAATGGCTACCTAAGATAGAGCTTTTTTATCCAGATTTGCCAGGATTTCCTATTATGTATGTTCATTTCATATATGGAAATAAGCGAATATATGGATTTCCTGTTACTTTATCTGTTTCTTCCTATAATCATGATAATAAAAACTGTAATATAAAATTTCTATTTTTATGCAATTTTGACATTTCAAATGATGAAACTTGTTATAAAAAAGTAAAGAACGAACTAGAAAATAGAATTGGCATATCGGATCCTGTCACAAAACAGGATATAATAGGAACATCGCCAGAAAAATATAGATCTTTTCTATCTAATCTATTTGATATTTGTGCCAATTTATATGGAGACATCCTACCTTTTGGACGCTTCTATGAGGAAATATATTCTATAACTCGTTTTGTTGCTGCATTTAGTCCTAAGACCGGCAGACAAAGTGAAATGCGAATGCTTTATAATTTTTTAAGTACTTTTGGTGAAAAAATCTCTATAGATAATGAAGAGATTCCCCAATGGGATTTTTTAGAATTTTATTTATTACCTATATATAAAGATATTAAAGAACAAAATTTAACTGAATTTCCTAAATTTGAAACTTTGTATAAGTCTATGTTAAAAGTTTGGAAATTGGATTATACACAACCAATAAATATAAATAATGTTATTTTTAAAGCTATTCAGACTGCATGGGAACAAAACAAAGAAGAATTTACAAAAAGTAAATTATTGCCATGGATAGAAAATGCAAATGTTGATTTTGATATTGGAGATAAATATCAGATAGAATTATTGATTGATGCCTTTAATAGATTTTCTTGGCGTGCATGTTTTTTTATATGGTCTATAATGACAATTTCTAGTACAGATTACTTTACTTGGAATAAAACATTCTTTGAAAAATTTTACAATGCAGGAATAAAGGGTTGTTCTGAAAAGGTAGTTGCCTGTTTTATGCAACAAGGCTTTGCTAATTCAGAGGTAATACCTATTGATACTTGGATTAGTACTTTCTATAATTTTGCTTTAGGTATAAATAATAAAGATGATTTCTTTAGACAATTTAATCATTTAGGAAAATTAGAACGGCTAATATGGTTAACCAGTCAAGCAAATAAAACTAATATACGAGAATATATGGAATTATTATGGTGCCAAAGATACGGTACAAATGGAAATGGCGAATTTAGAGGTCAAAACCCATTATCTTGTTATGAATGTAAACTAAATAATGTTTGTGTTGGCTTTAAGCAAATTGAATCAAGTTATGTATACGTCACAAACACTTTAACTCCTGAAATCATATATAAAAGGAAAAGGGATGGTAGTTATTCTGATAAATTCAATTATTGGAACCTAAAACCAACCTTTGATGTTACAGAAGATTCACCTTTATTTATATGTTATCTAGAGCATAATATTCCTAAAAAGATAGGTATCTTGTGCAAAGATAGATATATAGGTTACGTCTATAAATTAATTGATGAATTTTCTGGTTATATATTAGACAAAAATTATAAATTTAAAGGCTCGGTTGATAACATATATTCAGTAAAAGAATTCTTAAGTTGCTTGCCAAAAGAATTTAAAGTCGATAGTGAAAAAATTACACATTCTAATCTTGTTCAAGACTAGTTTTCATTTCTTCTGCAATTTTTTCTATAATGGGAACACAGACACTATTACCAAATTGTTTGTATAATTGATTATCTGAAACAGCCGATATATTGTAATCTTCAGGAAAGCCTTGAAGTCTAGCAGCTTCTCTTGGAGTCAATTTTCTTGGATTTTTGCCTTTTTGTTCTACCAAGATTTCACTGCCATCTTTGTAATATCTTGCAGATATAGTGTTTGTATAATTACTATCAGCATTTACTAAACCATAGCCAAATCCGTTACCTTTGGATTTATGCATTACTTTTCGCCTTTGATGTCCTTCCCATAATTTGTCAGATATAGTATATTTTTCATCAGGATTTTTTTCTAATATACTACCGACCTTTGTTTCTTTTTTAATTGGTTCTGGGAAATGAAAATCAACATTATTATCTAAGAAGCCAACTATATAAATTCTTTCTCTATTTTGAGGAACTCCAAAATCTTTCGCAGCTAAAACTTGAATATAAGTTTTATATCCAGCATTTTTTAAGTGTTCCAATATAACTTTTAAGGTATTACCTTTATCATGTCCTTTTAATTGTTTTACATTTTCCAATAAAAAAGCTTTTGGCTTTTTAGCCAATAAAACTCTTTCTATATCAAAAAATAAAGTACCTCTTGTGTCTTTGAACCCTTTTTTTAAACCGGCTTGTGAGAATGGTTGGCAAGGAAAACCGGCCAATAATATGTCGTGTTCAGGAATATCTTTTTCGTCAATTTTAGTTATATCGCCATAGATATTCTCATCCCCGAAATTAGCAATATAAGTTTGAATGGCGAATTTATCGATTTCACTTGTGAACACACATTCTGCATTACCCTTAAATGCTTGTTCAAAGCCAAGTCTTATTCCACCAATTCCCGCAAATAAATCTATGATTTTTATTTTTTTCTTAGATTTCATACTATGAATGTTACCATAATAATGCTTATTGTGCCATTTTGTTAAACACAATACTTATCATATCAACACAATTTATTCATAGGTTTCCGTAATTAAACTATCCCAGAAATTATTATTTGCTCTCCATTGCGAATAAGGTCGTTTATTCCCTTGATACATCCCGCTATCAAAGAATACAATACCTTGTTTTACAAGTTCTATCCATTCATTGTAGTTCATAGGTTTGCCGAAACAAATCTTACAATACAATCCATTCTCGTCTGTTTTACAAGTAAACCAACCTTTGTCATTAAACTTATCTTCTAATTTTGCCTTTAGGCATTTGTCAGTTTTCTTTGTTGTAGGTGAGGTTTCTCCATACCAACGAGCAATTACAAGATTCTCTATTTGAAGTTCTCTAGGTACTATTTCGACTTTATCAGCTCTTTTATCCTCGCTATAACTATATATTGCTAAAATATCTTTGTTTGTATCAACAATTAATCTTTGCCCAAAATCATTAAAACACTCTATTTTGGGACAAGGAGAACCAGACCAAGAACATCTACCACCTTTTAATTCATTTGGCTTGCCAAAAATTCTCAAGAAATCTTCTCTTTTCTCAAATTTGCTTCTGCCTGTAAAATAAATGCTGTATTGAGGATTTGTAAATACATATTCGTTGGCAGACCAATCACCAAAGGTAGTTTTTGATGTCGTTTCGTTTTTCAGCTCATAGCCCCACAAATCAGCAGCATTATAGTCATTTGAATGAATACCAAATTGATGTTCCAACCAATGACCTTGTCGACCGTCATGCCTTTCATTTGTACCTTCTACATTTGGCTTTTTACCTTTTACATTCCGATGGAAAAGCTCAATAATATCTTCCTTTGCAGTCATAAACCCTCTCTTGAAAATTAGTTAAATAATGCTAATTGTACTGCAAAATCAGGGTCTTGTATAGTTGTATCATAATTTATAAAAAGGTTAGTAAATATATGCTCTAAAACACTTACTACAATACTGTTCCCTGCTTGCTTGTATAAGCTTGTATTGCTCATAATTGAAGATACTTTTTTGTAATCTTCATCTGATACGCCCATCAATCTCCATGCTTCGTGTGGAGTTAAACGACGTACCATATATTCCCCATATTCATTAATTTTATCTGTTATTAATTGTCGTCTTTTTTTCTCTAAAAAACTATTTAAAGTTGAGCCCTTCCAATAATTTGAATCGATGCAATAACTATAATCTTGCTCTATCGGATGATCCATAAATTGGTTATTTCTTAAGTAAAAATTTTCATCAACATCATGTTCTAAAACGTCTGCTAATTTTGTCGTTAATGGTTCCGGTTTTGGGAATCTAAAATAATTCATATCATCTAAAACACTAATACAGAATACTCTTTCTCTATGCTGAGGTGTTCCATAATCCTTTGCGTTTAGAACTGACCATCTGTTCTTATATCCAATAGATTCAAGATATTTTAAAAATTTTAAAAAGTTTGCCTTATGATTGCATCCAACTAAATTTTTAACATTTTCCATCATTAAATATTTAGGTTTTTTGGCTTCAATAATTTTGCAGCATTCCCACAGTAAAGAAGACCTCGTTCCAGAACTCTCGTTTAAACCATTTTGATAACCTGCAACAGATATATCTTGGCAAGGGAAAGAATATGTGAACAAATCAAAGTCCGGCAACTTTTCAGGATCAATTTTAGTAATATCACCATAGTTATTTATTAATTTATTTGCAAGATACATTTCTTTGAGCTGATCAATTTTCATTTTAGGAGCTCTATTTACAAATGTTTTATAATCAAGAGGGACATTGAGTTTTTTCAGATAAGCAATTAATTCTTCCTTATCAAGATCAACAAACTTATCTAAATCTTTGCGTTTTTCTAAGAAGTCTGTATGAATCGCAGCATAAGAACGAATAACTTCTCCTTCAATTTCTGAAACTCCAACAATTTCAAAAGGAATGCCAATATTACGAAGTGCCATTCTTTGACTACCATACCCCGCAAAAGCTTCAAAAACTTTTATTTTAGCATGTTTATTTAGATTCTCTTTACTTTTACTATTATATCTCCCCATAAATTAATTATATTATAAACAAGTTGACAAATCTTCGAATGAGAAAATTTGTTTGTAAAATAATTATAAAATTTCTTTTTTTAAACGTTCATATTCATAATTTGACAACAAAGCATTTCTTACTATATCCTGATTATTTTGTCTTATATATGGAACAAAATCATCATCTTTAATATGCTCTGGTACATAATGATCTATTTTTCTAATTGCAGTTTTAGGTAAATCAAATTCCATTAATAAACTTGCCCTTTGCGACATATAATCATTTTCAAGCATTGCTATAAATAAAGAGTAGTCACCTGGTGTAAGATTGTATAACTTGCATACATATTTCTGCAATTCATTAAAACAACCAAACCATTTAGGAAGCTTATAATCAAACCAGTGTCGTTGAATCTGGAAACCAGATGTCAATGCATAGTTGTAATCATTACTATTATCTTCATGTAAGTATTTAACTTCGTTTTTTACAACAGCATAAAGATTGTGCACTATATTGCATTTTTTTATTAATACCGCTAATTTTTTAGGAGTTATATTGCCTCCCGTTTCTGTTGGTTTTATTAGATTCTGAAAACAGAGTTCTAATATGTTTAAAGACTGGTTATAGTTTGGATAATATGTCCAATTAATTAAATTGTAATCCCTTTTTATATTTGTTTTTAAATAATCTAAGATATTTTTTTGTCCATCTATACTAAGACCATTTTTCTTAAACAATTCAAGTTCTTCTTCTGATATTGATTGCAATTCTTTATATTCTTGAGATTCTTTATCTTTTATCTCTTCTTCTGGAGTATTTGCTAATATTTCTTTACTTAGAGGTTTTTCCTGATCTACAAAAGGAATGTCAATTTCTATTGCTTCTTCTTCAAATTTTTGGTAGAAAGAATGCAAATTCCCAACATAATGTTTGAACATCCTACCTGAACGTCCTTTAATGTTTTTATAATCAAAGTAGTCTATTTTCTTTTGTTTAGGACCTCTCCAATTGTTATATATAATTACATTTTTTGCTGTTGTGTTAACGCCTTCGATTATAGTTGAAGTACAAAATAAATATAATAATTTACCATCATTAAAATAATCAATTATTGATGCATTTATATGTTTCGGGAAAACTCCATTATGGACTCCAATTTTATGGCGTAAACACGATGTTATTTCCCACTTATATGAAATACTGTCATTTATCCATTGAATCAGAGATACATCCCTCTCAGTATTTAAATTGCGAGAATCTAAACTTTCTAGGTACTTTGCGAAATTTATCGCAGTTTCAGTAGATTTTTGAGGAGAAGAACAATAAATAATAGTTTGATCATTACATCTTACAAGTTCTTCAAACAAACGTTTTTCTTTTATTTCATTTTCATTATAGTACGAATTTCCATTTTTAATTTCATTTTCTTCATTAACTACTAATGTATAATCATATTTTTTAAATATAACATTATATTTATCAATAAATTCTTGAGATATATTGTCAATATGCGGGCCAAGAAAATAAAATCTAGCCTTATGTTTGTTTAACATTTTATTACAAGCGTTATTTAAAACTTCATATCGTTCATCATCTCTTTTTTGGCTAATTTTATAAAATTCATCAAGAATAAACATATCAATTTTAGGCATCTCTTTATATTCCATAACTCTTTCTGCGGTCAATAGGAACAAATTACCTTTCTCTTCTGATGGTTTATCTGCAACTCTAACAATAATTTTATATTTGTCGTCATATTTTCTTAAATTATTTCTTGTTTCATTTAATAATGCTAATGTTGGTTGAATTACAACAATATTCTTATATTTATTACTTGCCACTAATTCTTCTATTAATAAACTTTTACCAAAACTTGTAGGAGCGCTAATTACAAGATTGGTTTCCGTATTTAACAATAAATCACAAACTTCTTGTTGTGCAGAATGAAAATATATATTTCCCTTTAAATAATTAGCTTTATGGAATTCTTTAGAGATTTCTCCTCTTAAATTATCAAGATAAAAATTTTCATTTTCTTTTTCGAGATATGGGTAAAAACCACACTTTGTAACAATATCAGTATATAATTTTCGCAATTCTTGTGGAATACTAATCCAATTATCAATGATATAAATTACAATATTCCTTGCCAATTGCTTATCAGATGAATCTTCGGTGTCTAAAATAAGATTAAGCTCTTTCGCTAAAGAAAAATAATCTGACCAAGTAAAAGACCTATTTCTAATCTGGCTTATGATGTTGTTGTACTCTTCTGCAAACATTTTATTCTACAACCTCATTAATGCGTTTATAATACTCTTCAATTAGAATATCTTTGGATGGAACTGGAAATAGCATTAGCAAAATATTTAAGCAAGCTGGTTGTATTATTTCCTTATTGTCAAAATAATTATATAATTCTCCTATGTGAGTTTCATATTCTTTTAGAAATTTTTCACAAACATTTGTGTATTCATTATATTTAGAATAGTTATATGTACACAATAGTGGAACATAAAGTGCATCAATAACATTTTCTAATGTCTTTTCTGTTCTAAGCATATATTCCCATTCATCAATTGTTCTTCTCATTGGCCTGACTATAGTTTTTTGGTCTACCAAATTGTCACTTGATACTGCTTCAGAGATTTTAACAAATTGTTTTCTTACATAATCTGCATTAAAGTGTTTTTTTATATCATCTGCTAAAGCATCAATACCACCTTTAGCATCAGCATACATCTTACTTTCTCCTAAAACTAGTATATTCTTAGATTCGTTTGGTAAAACATGCACAATATCAAAACTTTTTGGACTTGTGTTTTTATCTACGGCAAAGTAAAAGCGGCCAGCAAAAGGAATTGTTCCAACATATTTTCTTAATAAGGTATGGAGTATAATTTCTCCTAAATCTCCTTCTCTTTTTGAATTTCTTGCTTTTGGATCTTTATATAATTTTTCACAAGCATTAAAGAATTTTTGATGTTCTTTTGAATTCTGAATATCTCTGTATTTAATTCCAAATACAAATTCTAACAGTGAATCCATAAGAATATCAAGGAACTCTGAAGATTTATCTCCATTTTCATCAAAATATAAATAATATGATTTTAAGTTTTTTTGATTTATGCGTTGAGGAACAATATTATTCATAGACCGATTATACAATAAATATAATTAGTTCTTATTATTTAGTTTTTCATATTGTTGTATTCTGTATAATAGACAAAAATTTGTTGCTAATTTATTATATTATTCAAACTCACATCTTATGGTTTTATACTGTTAAAAATTAGGTCAGCTAAAGTAAATATACATTATACCTTATCTGTGATTTAATATTACCACCCTGCATTCATTGCTTGTTCTGCTTCATCCCAAGATAAATTGTAACATTCCATCATGTTTTGAATATATTTTACATCTTCGTCACTTTCATTGTTATATTTAATTTCACAGGTATGTTTTGCATTAAGTATGCTTGTTTGATTAAATATTTTTTTTAATTTGTATGACATATTATGTTGGTAATCGTTTGGTACTTTTTCTAAAATTTTTATCGCAATAAGTGTATCCATAATAATATGTTCACCTTTTTCATTTGTGTAACTGCCAGTTGATTCAGTTATCGTACAATCGCCTAAGACTTCAAAGACTTTCTTTTTTGCTTGTTCTTTTGTATAACGATATGATTTTGTATCTTTATCCATTAAACCAATGTAAAACTCCATTTTTGTAGTTTCATTTGTTTTTGGAGTTGCCATCATATTTGATGTTGCATTTCTATAATGCTTTGCTTCTTCAAGGTCAAATCCTTCAAAAAATTTGTCATAAAAATTAAGCATAAAATGAGATACAATTTCTGCTAAATCCTTTGATAATCCAAATTTGTTTCTTAGTACGCAATTTGCATAGTAATTCTTTAAACTTTTTTCTTCTTGTTGTTCCATAGTTATTCCCCTTTTTCTTTTAGTACTACAAACCTATAAGAGCAACAAAAAAGAAACCCATAGCGATAGGTTTCTTTACATCCACCTATCATCCAAGCATTAGCACCTAATTTAATAGGTTGCTGTGTAGTCAACGGGCTTGTCCCTCGTACACTCTTTATAGGTATGCTGAAATATTAACATAAAAAACAAAATAAATGCAACTTTGTTAAAAATCATATTATTGATTCAATCAGTTTTTGCAAGCTCATATCTTCTGGCTGTGTGCCATTAAGAATTTGTTCGGTTAAATCCGGTAAAAGATATTTTAAATTCAAAATATTACGAATATATTTTGAATCTTTCAAATTTTCTTCTTTTTGTAAATCTTCTATGGTTTTGCCGTTTTGAATTTGCTTATGATAATAATAACTTTTAACAATTGCGTTAACCAAATACGGATTCGGGATTGGAGCATCTGTTTCTTTTGCATTAAGTATTAATATATTCCCAGTTCTTGAAGGTTGAGAAATTTTTATTGATTTTTTAATCGTGATGGGTTCAATTTCTTTACTTGGTGGAATCAATGTGATTTTATCTCCCTGATATAAAAGGCCTAATATTTCTCTTACCGCATTTGCATCAAAAGTCACTTCAATTGTTTTATCAGAAACTATTACTTTATTTACAACTGATTTAATAATTTTTGGGTCAGTGTAATCTTCAATATTTTTGGCAATTTTTATAAGTTCAATTTGTTTATTAACATCAAATTTTGAAAGTATTTTTTGCATTTGCTTTTTATTCTGTAAAAATTCTTTTGTTGTGAGAATCACAAATTTTTCAATTTCACCGGCAGGAATTTTTGAAACTGAACCTGCCTGAGATTTATTGTATTTTTTTATTGCCTGACTTACGTAATATCTGTACTTTCTTTTATGACTATTACTATGTGAGGGTGACATCCGATTTCCGTTATCATCAAATATTAAACCAGTTAGTAAAGAATTTGAAGAGCATTTTGTTCCACAAATTTTATCAACTTTGTTTTCATATAAAAGTTTTTGTACCTTTTCAAATGTAATTTCATCAATAATTCCATTGTGTTTCCCTTCATAAACATTATCTTTATGAACGATTTTTCCAATATAAACTTTGTTTGACAGCATATGATATAATTCACCTTTATAAAATTCTTTATCGGCTCTTGTCCTAACATTTTCTTTTTTTAACCATTCCATTAATTTCGAAACACTTTTTAATTCCAAATATTTTTCAAAAATCAATTTTACTTTTTGTGATTCATTTTCTTCTATCACAAGTTTTTTATTTTCTTTCTTGTAACCAAGTGGAGGAATCCCTCCCATCCACATTCCTTTCTTTTTTGATGCGGCAATTTTATCTCTGATTCTTTCTCCGGTAACTTCACGTTCAAATTGAGCAAATGATAATAACATATTTAATGTTAATCGTCCCATTGAAGTTGTTGTATTGAATTGTTGTGTAATTGATACAAACGATGTTCTGTGTTTATCAAAAATATCAACGATTTTTGAAAAATCCATCAAAGAACGGGTTAATCTGTCGACTTTATAAACAACGACAATGTCAATTTTATTATTTTCAATATCCGACAGAAGTTCTTGAAATGCAGGACGGTTCATTGTACCTCCGGAATACCCCCCATCACTATATTCTTTTTCGATTAAAACCCAATTTTCATGCATTTGTGATTTTATATATGCCTCGCAAGCTTCCCGCTGTGCGTCAAGAGAGTTAAAATCCTGTTCCAAACCTTCTTCGGAAGATTTTCTTGTGTATATAGCGCATCTGATTTTCTTTTTATCCATTGGCAACTCCAAAAAATTTTTTACCGTTCCAATGAGTACCGGTTATAACATTAGCAACAGCAGAAAGTGTTTTATATGTTTTTTCTTTATATTTAAACCCATTTTCAATTGCTGTAACTTCGTATTTTTCCCCTTTGTATTCCCTGATGAATTTTGTTCCGTTTGTAACTTCAAATTTTCTGACTTTTTTAATATTTACGGATTTTGTTTTTTCATATTCGTTGACGAGCTTATTTATTCTGTTTTGCAAATCTGCTGATAATTTATTATATTTCTCTTGCCAAACAATTTCTTTAATCAAGTAAGACTTTGTATAACCTTTTGGTGCCAAATGCCCGAAAATCTCAAAGTATTCTGATTCAAGTTCCTTTTTTGATAATAATTTTAATATGTCAATCTTGTCTTTCATACTCACATCTATCACTCCGGATGAGAATAAAGTCAAGAGGTTCAGACACAATTCATATAAATAAATGTATTAAAATATAGGCTTTTTAGTTATTTTAAAAATATTATTTTATTATTCGCCAGTTATTGTTTTATCGAACTATAACCGTAAGTAACCGTAGTGAAACAATAACACAGAACAATCAAAAAGCATATTTATTACCACTGTACGAGTGATTACGGCAAATGCGATTGTAAATCGTTATTCATACCGGAAAAAACACTTGATAAACAGTTTAACGAAATTATCAAATCTATGACAATAGATAACAGCCTTTTCGATTACTTAAATCTGTTATTAGAAGGCCCCTACAAAGAAATGCACATAACAACAAAAGAAAAAACTCCATGATATTAGCAGTTTCAGAAGCATTTTACAAAAATTAGTAGCATAAGTTTTTTATGAATATGCGAAATGGTGCTAGTGCGTTTTGCGGACTCAATAGTGAAGGAACATTTTATATGCTATGATTACTATTTAATTTTAGCAATATTAAAGCTCTTTTAAAAGAAACTGTTTACAGGTATTTTGATATATTTTTGTCGCAAAACTTGACTTGAAAAATTTTTTACGGTAACATGCTCATGCGATATTTTAATACGCATATTAAATAAGCAAAGTTTGAAAGTTATAAAAGTTAAAAAGTTCTTTAAAAGTCAAAAAAGTTTAATAATTAAGCAATTATGTACTTTGACAATTAAAGAATTTTTTTGTGCGAATTTATACACAAGCAAGGATAGTTTAGATTAAAAATTACAGTAATATTTGTCAAAAAAATAAATGATAGGGCAAATGTTAAATACAAATGTAATATTTCAAAAATATGCAACAGAACAAATTACAATTGAGGTTGCTAATGAAATAGAAAAAAACTTAAAGACATTTTTTATAATTTTATTGAGTTGGCAAGATGAAAGTGAAGGAGGTGAGTAACAGTTATTATATTATCAACTTGAAAAATTCAACAAAAATGTCGAAAATCAAAAAACAAGTTTCAAAGTTCAACAAGTTCAACAAGTTTTAAAAGTTCTCCAAGTAAAGAAAGTACCTTATACGTTTCAAATTCATTTTGAAACGTCGGTTTTCATCCGCTAAAGACATACGATTTTGTCAACAAAACAGGCGGAAATAGCTATTTAAATATAAGGAGATTTTGTTATGAACAAAATAAAACTTACTAAAGAAGAAAAAGCTAATCAACTCTTGGAAATACATGAACTTAATAGTTTTGCAGCAGAGATGATAGATTTTCACAAAGAAGCAATAAAGGGGTTTACTTTAGCTTATAATACAGACCCATATACTATCCCTGTTAAAAAGGTCAAGGTTAGAGACCTTTTTCAATGTAACAAAGGTTCTTATAAGCCTGATGAAAAAATAAACCCTAAAACACCGATAATTTTGAATCGTAAAAAAGAAATCATTGCCGGAATTTATCAATATCGTTACGCTAAAAAAAATCACTTAACTAAAATTAATGCGGTATATATGGATTCTCTTTTGGGAAAGCTCATTTCGCCGGACAGCTTAAAAAAACAGTTTAAAGATGATACCATTTGCACTGGTTTTGCTTATAAGCTTCATGCTTTACTCTATGCTCCAAAAAAGAAACTTTCTTATCCTGAGTTTTGCTATTACTTCCCATTATTTTGGAATGAAAAGTATATTGCTAGTTATATTTATAATTATATTTTTATATTTAATAATATAGCAATAGATAGGGGTTAATCATTATGGATATCAGTACAAAAATGAAACTTGATCTTGTTAGTATTGAGTTGGTAAAAATTTCAAAACAAATGCTAATCAAAATCAAAAAATCAGATCAGGAAAAAGCAACCGCTTTTACAAAAAAGTATGGGCAAAAACTTCCAGTAATTACGGACGATAATTATGTTATTATACAGGGATTGCAGATTTATGAGGCCTGTAAAGCTCTCAGTTTTGACAAGTTAGCCATAGTTAAAATTGGAAGTTTAAGTGAAGACGAGATCCTTCAATATACCATTGCTCTTAATCAAATAGTATCAATGGAATCTCTTGATTTCGAAGTTATCAAAGACAAAATGAACTTTTGGTTCACAGATGATGAGCCGTTATTTTTGCCGGAGGATTTGTGTTTGAATTCGGTTGAAGTTGACTCATTATTGTTTAAATCTGTCTTACAAGAAGAAGATGATAAAACAGAAGAAATAATTGAAAATCCTCTTGAAAACATTCCAAAGATTGTTAAATACGGAGATTTTATTAAACTCGGGAATCATTTTTTATTGTGTGGAGATTCAAAAGATGTACAGAGTTATGAAAAGTTGATGCAAGGTGAATTTGCTGATGTAGTTATTACAGATCCTCCGTATGGATGTAAAATACAGGGAAATGTTACAAAACAGAAGCACCATCAGGAATTTGTCGAATGTTCAGATGAACCATCGCCTGAGGATTTTATTAAATTCCTGTCACCTGTTGTAAAAAATCTTAAAGATTTTTCTAAAGAAAATTCATTACTGTATTTTTACATGGATTGGCGTCGTAATTACGAGTTGCAAACAGTATGCAAAAATTTATTCCCAAAATTTATCAATCTTGCTGTTTGGGTTAAAAAGCAAGCCGGACTCGGTTCATTTTATCGTTCACAACACGAGCTCTGCTTTATTTACCAAAATGGCACAGGAAAACACATAAATAATATAAATCTTGGCAAAGACGGCAGAAATCGTAGCAATGTATGGAATTACGCAGGAATGAACACATCAACTAAAGATGCTCAAGAATTAAGAAAACTGCATTCAACCGTAAAACCAACAGGTATGCTAATGGATATAATATTGGATGCAACTAACGTAGGAAATATCGTTTTAGATGCTTTTGGCGGAAGTGGTTCGACACTTATTGCATCAGAACAAACAGGACGTAGAGCTCGTTTAATTGAGCTCAATCCAAGATATTGCGATGTAACAATTGCAAGGTGGGAAGCTTTAACCAACCAAAAACACCAAATAATAGCAAATGAGGAAATTACTAATGGCAAAAAATAAGAAGAAAAGAAGCAAAAAAGTGAGATCAGATTATGAGGTTGGTTATGGTAAACCACCAAAACAATACCAATGGGAAAAGGGCTGCAAAAGCCCTAACCCAAAGGGTAGACCAAAAAAAATTCGCACATTAAAAGAAGCTCTACAGGTTTCATTTAATAAAGAAATTACAACTAAAAATGAAAATGGCGAGATAAAAAGAATAACTTGTTTGGAAGCACTTGCATCGAAAACTATTGCAGATGCAATCTCGAAAGATGGTCCGACAAGAAGACTTTTATATCGACAGGATTTAATGAATTTAATTTCCCAAGAACCAGAAATTGAATATAGCCCAGAAGAACAAAAAATTATCGATATTGAAAATAAATACGGGCAATTATTACATAATTGGGCTGAAATGAAACCAGAAATCAGAGAAAGTGCATCACGTATTATTTTTAATGTACTAATTGATTATATGAATGACAAATCTATGGAAGGAGAAAACGATGGATAACTTAGATAGGCTTCAAAAACAAAGACAAAATATAATTAAAAGAAATCAAAGAGAGCTTCAATCAATTGATGATAAAATCTTAAAAGAAAGAGAACACATTAAAATGAAAAAAGAGGAAGAAAAAAGGCAAAAAGAAGCAGAAAAAGAAGCAGAAAAAAGGCAAAAAGAAGCAGAAAGAAGAAAAAAAGAAGCAGAAAAAAGGCAAAAAGAACAACAAGCAAAACAGAATAAAATAAACGGAAATGATAGTGCATATCAAAGTTTTGTCAAAAATTCAATGATAATTACAGAAGCAAATAAATTATTAGAAGAATTTTTAAACAGAGAATAAGCTGAAATTTTCAGCTTATTCTTTTAATATTTTTCCCTGTTAATTCCCTGTTTTTACACTGTTATCGATTGTTCAATTTGTTGCAAGCCCTTACACTACCTTTGTTTTACAATAAAACATATTTTAATAAAAGCATTTAGCTGTGCAAACTACACACACCAGATTTTTTCAAAGAAGACCTATATTAGGTCTCTTTTTTAATGTTAAAATCTCGGCACCGTACGGATTTTGACGTTTTTTGGAGAATCTCAAAATTCGTAAAATTAGAGAATTTTTACCATTTATACGTAAAATTCTCTTTTCGCATTTTTAAATAGTCCTTTTTGAAATGCAGTGGTGACAATAAATTTAGCATTTTGGGCATTACTTCGACTCTACTCATGAGGAGTATTACGGAAAATACGAAACTATAGAAAATTAAAAAATTTAATAAAGCAAATTTATCATTTTATATAGCCATAGGAACCTTTATAGGATTACCTACTATTGCATTCATTTTTTATGCAATTTGTTTAATCATAAATTTAAATTTTGCAATATCTAATATAGCTTTTGCAACTATAGGTGGATTTTTAGTATTTTGGTTGATAGTTGTACTGTCAATTTTTTTGCTATATATAATTGGCTTAATTCTTCAATTTACAAATAAAAAAGCTTAATATTAGTTAATAAATAAAGATATAGACCTTCTTTACTATAAATTTTTAAATATATTATCCAATTGGATAATAGTCTTTTGATGGAGTCTAATGAGATAATTGCCTTGAAAGGAGAAAAAGATGG
>JAEEGL013222051.1_pt1 | contig 33247 bp, 30 predicted proteins | sample 9134231 | NCBI WGS metagenome assembly JAEEGL01 (sample SAMN16246548, study PRJNA631951) | gut metagenome | biome: gut microbiome; feature: rumen; material: fiber-attached | host: Bos | place: Iran: Karaj | collected 2018-10 | reverse complement strand
TTGTATTTCCCTGAGGATCCAAATCGATAACTAATACTTTCTTTCCTTGTTCAGCCAAACATGCTGATAAGTTAATAGCTGTGGTGGTCTTTCCTACGCCACCTTTCTGGTTAGCAATTGCAATAATTCTTCCCATAATTTCTCCTTTTCCTTTGAGTTCTCTTCAAGCAGTGTCAATTATATCACTTCCTATTTTTTAATGCTATCGATTATTTTTTAATAAAAATCATGGAATACTAGATATAGATATTTAGAAATGTTTCTCCGATTTGTTTCACGTGAAACATTTTTGGGCATTTCTAGATTTATTTTGGATGATTTTCTGTACCACAAAATGTTGTGGTTTTGATCTATTATATTCAGAAAATGTTTCACATGAAACATGAAACGCAAAACCATATCTTGTATGTGACGAAAATCCCTGTCACCAGCAAATACATTATTGTATATTTTTACTGTTACTTACTCCAATGTTATAACAAATATGTGCGGATAGATTACAAGTAGGATTAATGCCCTAATCTCTACTAGAAAAATAACGAAATTTGTTTTTAGAAAAATATAAAGATGCCCCGGAGAATGTAGGGTTTTTATCGTCGCACTTGCAAGTTTACTACGAAAGATCGCATTTTCTATATTTTGAAAAGTTTAACAAAAGGCGCATATATTAACGATATCTGGTTCGGGCGAATTGTCGCAGCTCTTAGTGATGCGGAGTCGAATAGGTCAGGCCCAGCACGCACCGCAGGACGAAGTCCGAGGAGACGCGCGCACCGACCGTCATGAGACGAACGCAGAACTTAGAAGCGGAGACTCCTGAGCCGAAACAGATATTGTTAACATATGCGCCTATTATTATATTTATCGGTTTTATGAAATAGTGATTATCGCAGCAGACTCTCGAGTTCGATCTTTGCTCGAATCGGATCTTGCGGTAAGAAGGATAACACTAGATGTAGTTTGTCAGGATCAATCGAAACACTACATGATGTTTCACGTGAAACATTTGAAGGTTTTACTCCGGAATCCGCAGAAGAAGAATCGGACTCTAATTCTCTTTTTGCCTGACGAACTTCATGGACACGATGATCAATAAACGAAAACTCTTCTTCGAGAGAAGATTTAGAAACAGACAATTCCTCCAGTAACTGTTCCAACTCTTCCAACTTATCGGAATTCTTTTCCGCAATCGGTCGAGGGGTAAAGTCGGTAAAGAAACCCTGGTTTTCTTCTTTTACCAGTTGGAGCATCTTTTCTGTTTCGAGAATCTTAACCTCAACATCTTCCAACTCTTTCTTCTTTTCCAGAAGAGATTCTTCTAATTCCTTTTCATAAGAATCCAATAATTCAAAAATCATATATTTTCCTCGATACATTTATATACCCTAAAACTTTTCTATTTTAGAGGTTCTTTACTTGGAACTCCTGCTTTTCTCGGATACTTCTTTGAGCACGGTTTCTCTTTTTGAATTTTTAAAAGAGATCGTTTCATATCAGAGTTTGGTAATTCGAAGCGAACAATTTGATCTACCTTACCACCTAACAGTGAAACAGCTTTTCCTGACTCAGCCAACTCGTCATCAATTGCTTCCGTCTTATAGGATACAAAAGATCCACCAACTTTTACAAAAGGAAGACAGTATTCCGATAGGGTAGAAATATTTGCTACCGCACGAGACAAAACCAAATCGTAGTTTTCTCTGTGTTCCGGTTTTCTGGCAAACTCTTCTGCTCGGCCATGAACCAAAGAAATCTTATCCAAAGATAAAGCAGCACTTACTTCATCCAAAAACTTGATTCGCTTATTCAAGGAATCGAATAAAACAAACTCCACTTCCGGATAAAGAATCTTAAGGGGCATACCCGGAAAACCTGCTCCGGTTCCAAGGTCTAATACCTTACCCTGAAAATTTGATAAATCCAAAATTTCAATCAAAGTTAAGCTATCGATAAAATGTCGAAGCACCACGTCATCCCACTCTGTGATACCGGTAAGATTCATGACTTTATTTTTCTCAACCAACATTTCATAGAAGGTAGAAAGTCCCTGTCTCTTTTGGTCATCTATGGGAATTTGCTTACTTTCACAATATTCGTTTATTAAATCGAAATTATATTTATTCATATATAAAATTCTTTATTTTAAATACTTTGCCTGTTCCAAGTAAACCAACAAAACAGAAATATCTGCAGGAGATACTCCGGAAATTCTGGATGCTTGTCCGATATTTAACGGACGAAGCTTATTTAATTTCTGTCTTGCTTCAATTCGTAAAGAAGGTACATCATCATAATCTATTTCCGCAGGTATCTTTTTGCTTTCAATCTTTTTGAAATGCTCTACCTGTTTGATCTGTCTGGTAATATATCCTTCATACTTAATATTGATATTTACCTGTTCCCGAACTTCTTCCGGAAGATCCGGACGTTCTTCATCTATTGGTGCCAACAAATCGTAGGAAAGTTCCGGACGTCGAATCAAATCACAGAACTTCACACCGTTGGTTACAGGAATCGAACCTAAGGACTCCAATAAATCATTTACCTTTTTATTGGAACCGATATTCTTTTCCTTTACTCGAGCAATTTCATCTGCGATTAATACTTCTTTTTTACATACCCATTCATAACGTTCATCAGAAATCAATCCGATGGCATGACCAATCTTGGAAAGACGAAGATCTGCATTGTCCTGTCGTAAAAGGAGACGATATTCCGCTCTTGAAGTCATCATGCGGTAAGGCTCATGACTTTCCTTTGTAACAAGATCGTCAATCAAAACTCCTATGTAACTTTCGCTTCGGTCCAAAACAACCTGCTCACGACCCAACACTTCCAGTGCCGCATTGATTCCTGCAACAAGTCCCTGGGCTGCAGCTTCTTCATAACCGCTGCTTCCGTTAAACTGACCTCCGGCAAAAAGACCTTTTACCTTTTTAAACTCCAATGTTGCATATAACTGATTTGCATCAATGCAATCATATTCGATGGCATAAGCATTACGAACAATGGTGGCATTCTCCAAACCCGGAACCGTATGATACATTTCATACTGTACATCCTCCGGCATAGAAGAAGACATTCCGGAAATATACATTTCATTGGTAGAAAGTCCTTCCGGTTCCACAAATAACTGATGACGTTCCTTTTCGGCAAACTTTACCACTTTATCTTCGATGGAGGGGCAATATCTAGGACCCGTTCCTTCGATAACTCCGGAATACATAGGTGAACGATCCAAGTTCTTTCGAATGATTTCATGGGTTTTTTCATTGGTATAAGTTAAATAACAAGAAACCTGTTCCTTCTGAATGGAATCCGGATCGGTGGTAAAGGAAAAAGGAACAATTCTTTCATCACCAAACTGTTCTTCCATCTTGGAATAATCAATGGTACTTCCGTCAATTCGTGCAGGAGTTCCTGTTTTAAAACGACGAAGTTCAATTCCGTTTTTCTCCAAAGATGCGCTTAGCGTATTGGCAGCTTTTAATCCGTTTGGACCGGTATATTCAATTACATCTCCGTAAAGGCAACGCGCCTTCAAATAGGTTCCGGTACAAAGAACAACTGCTTTACAATGATAGGTTCCTCCGGAAAATGTTTTCGCACCAACAATTTTTCCGTCTTCCACCATAATCTCGGAAACTTCTGCCTGGCGCAAAGTTAAATTATCCTGGGCCTGAAGAGTTTTCTTCATTTCAACGGAATACTGTAATTTATCTGCCTGAGCACGAAGCGAATGAACTGCGGGACCCTTTGACTTATTTAACATCTTTGACTGCAAAAAGGTCTTGTCGATATTGATTCCCATCTGTCCGCCCAAAGCATCCAATTCTCGAACCAAATGTCCCTTAGAACTTCCGCCGATATTTGGATTACATGGCATAAGTGCAACGGAATCCATACTTACCGTAAATATAATTGTTTTTAATCCTAAACGTGCGCATGCCAAAGCAGCCTCGCATCCTGCATGACCGGCTCCGACAACAACAACGTCATAGGTTTCTTCTACAACTGACATAAGATACCTTTCTTATTTTCCCATACAAAACTTTGAAAAAATCTGATTTACCAAATCCTCTTCCAAGGACTCTCCGATAATTTTGCCCAAAGATTCATAGGCATCCATCAAATCGATGGAAAAGAAATCTTCCGGCATATCGTTTTCAATACTTGTGCAAACCTGAGATAAAGATCGATTTGCTTCCTCCAAAGAAAACTTCTGTCTCTCGTTGGTAATAAAGATTTCATTATTTAATGCGATTTCTCCGGAAAAGAACATGGTTCGGATTTCTTCTTTTAATTCTTCCAAACCGGTATGTTCCTTTGCGGAAATCGAAATAATCTTTTTCTCCGGTAAATGTTTTAGTATATCTTCTTCGGAAACCTTTGCCTCCAAATCCGATTTATTTAATAAAACAATGACTTTTTCATCACGAATCTTATCCATTAAATCAAAATCATCTTGATCTAAGGCAAAGGTGGAGTCTACAACGTATAAAACCAAATCTGCCTCGTCAATTGAGGAAATAGCCTTCTTTACGCCAATTTTTTCCACTTTATCATCCGTGTCGCGGATACCTGCTGTATCAATCATATGTAAAGAAAACTCTCCAAAAGAGATCATTTCCTCTAAAGTATCGCGTGTGGTACCGGGAATATCCGTAACAATGGCTCTCTCTTTCTTTGCCAAAACATTTAAAAGAGAAGATTTACCAACATTGGGTTTTCCCACAATAACAGTTTTGATTCCGTTTTTAATAAAGCTTCCGTCTTTTGCGGAAAAAATCAGTTTGGATACTTCCTCCATAATCGAATGAATGACTTCCAATAAATGTTCTCCGTAGCCATCCAAGGAAATATGTTCCGGATCGTCTAACGCAGATTCGATATATGCAATCTCATAAATCAGTTTCTGTCGCATGGATACAATTTCATTCTTCAAGTATCCATCCAACTGACGCAAAGAGTTCTTCGCAGCAATTTCATTTTGCGAAGAAATTACATCCATAACAGATTCTGCCTGAGATAAATCAATACGACCGTTTAAAAATGCTCGTTTTGTAAACTCTCCGGGTTCCGCAGGTCTAGCGCCGCTTCGTAAAATCAAAGACAAAATCTCTTTTAAAAGAAATACGCTTCCATGGCAATTGATTTCTACCACATCTTCTCTGGTATAAGTACGAGGAGCACGCATAACAGAAACCATTACTTCATCAAGTAATGTTTCGCCATCATAAATATGTCCATACTGAATCGTATGGGTCGGAACATCCGACAATTTCTGTTTTCCTTTAAAAACTTTGTCGCAAATCTCAATGGCATCATCTCCGGAGATTCGAATCATTCCGATTCCACCCTCCGAAAGACCGGTGGAGATTGCGGCAATGGTGTCCTTTTCGATCATTCGCTCACCTTAAATACGCACAATTTTTTTCATTATAACATATCTATAATTTTCTCAAGAAAAAATCACAGAATACTCTTTATAAAAACAGTATCCTGTGACTTCATCTTCAAAAAACAATCAGATTATTTTTTAAGAGTAATTACTACGTGTCTGTACGGTTCTTCACCTTCAGAATGAGTTGCAACCGCATCATCATCCTGTAATGCATAATGAATTACTCTTCTTTCGTAAGGATTCATTGCTTCCAAAGAAACCGGCTTTCTGGTTCTCTTTGCTTTGTAAGCACAGTTCTTTGCAAGGTTTTCCAATGTTTCTTTACGACGACGACGATAGTCTTCGGTATCAAGCTTAACTTTTGTATAAGTATCAACCTTACGATTTAATGCAAGATTTGCAAGATACTGTAAAGAATCAAGTGTCTGACCACGTTTTCCGATAATGATTCCCATTTCCGGACCAACCATATCAACGTTAATGGTGTTATCTTCTGCATCATATTCAGCAGAAAGAGTAACTTCCAAATTCATTGAAGCAAATACTTCTTTTAAGAAATCCTTAACAACTGCAATTGCTTCATCCGGATTTTCCAAAACCTCTTTCTTTTCTTCAGATGCTTTTGTCTCTTTCGCAGGCTTTTCTTCTTTTGAAGCAGCTTTTTCAGATGCTTTCTTTTCACCCTTTAAAGAAACCTTAATTACAGCATCTTTTGCTCCAAGTCCTAAAATTCCGGAAGAACCTTTTTCAACGACTTCATAATCTAACTTATCACTTGTTAAACCAAGTTCAACGGTTGCCTGAGTCAAGGCATCCTCTACTGTTTTTCCTGAAAATTCTCTAGATTCCATATTTATGCCCCCTATTTTGAATGTTTAATTCCTTCATTAAAGTCTTTTACCAAGTTTGCCTTTGCAGCCATTGATCCCGGCTTAGCATTAGAACGGCTAACTGCAGCTTTTTCCAAAGCTTCTTCATTGGAATTGTTGTAAGAAGCAACTTCGGAAAGTGACTTTCTGGTATTCATGGTCGCATTTGCCATGATTTGTTCTCTACGAACACCGCGCTGTTCCTTCTTCTTTGCAGCTTTTTCTTTATTTTTCTCAATGATATCGTCCAAATTGATTTTTTCAAAGTGACGATTCAAGAAAAACTGCTGGAATGCACGGATAAATCCACCGATTCCCCAATAAAAACCTAAACCAACCGGACAAGTAAATCCGATGAACAATGTCATTAAAGGCATTGTGTAGTTCATGGTTTTCATCTGCTGTGTCATCTGGTCATTGGTGTTGGCCATCGGAGTCTGCAAAATGGTTAAATACTGAGTAAATGTTGCAATTACAGGAATTGACAACGCAGCAAAGAACAATACCCAGTTATGATTGGAAATACCCATTTTCATCTGATTCCACGGTGTATCGGAAATAGATAAAACAAATAAATTGTTAATCGCATCTAAGTTAGCATGTGTAGAATCAATGGTATCTGCCAAGTTCGGGAATAATTCTTTTAATGTGTCCCAACCGGAAGATGATAACTTATAAAGTACATCAATAATGTAATTTCCAAGTGTAGTTGAATCATCAGATGTAAAATCAACCTTTAGATTACGAAGAGAAGCTTCTTCATAAACGGTCTGCATTACATCTGTATAACCCTTTGTAGCCTGGATGCCATCAACCAAATCAGTAAACAAGTTTCTTACACTACCGATATATGCCGGTACATTGTAAAATACACGATACAAAGCTAACAAAATCGGCATCTGAATGAGTAACTGTACGCAAGAACCTGTCATAGAAATGCCGTATTTATCATAAAGCATCTGAGTTTCTTCTTGCTGAGCGGCCATAGAAGCCTGATCTCTTTTTCCCTTGTACTTTTCCTGAATTGCTTTTAATTCCGGATTCATCTTACGAGAAATAACAGAAAACTTCTGCTGTTTGTAAGTAAGAGGGAAAAGACATAAGTAAACAAAAATGGTAAAAACCAAAATGGTAAGAGCAATACTGTGAATTCCTAAGTTGGAAAACATCACATAGATCTTATCCATAATCCATCCAAGACCTTTTGCAATCGGTCCTAAAATGGATCCACCGTAAGCAGTTAAATACATTGCTGTCACGTTTATTTCCTCCTATATATATTGTAAGAACCTATAAAGGCTCGAAGTCACACATTTTAAAAGGTACTTTTAAATGAAATGACTTAGGTACCGGATCTACCCCTCCATGTGAAAAAGGGTTACAACGCAGAATTCTCCAAGCAGTAAGAATTCCTCCCTTAATAGCTCCGTGATGTTCCACCGCAATTAAACCATAGGTAGAGCATGTCGGATAATAAGGGCATTTCGTTGTTTTCAAATGAGAAAGATATTTTCTGTAGAATTTTATTATTCCAAGAAAAAGTTTTTTCATTTCATAATCCTCTGAAGATTAGCCAGTTCTAAAAAATAAGGTTCCACTTCGGAAAGTTTTGTCCTCTTATCCCCATTTCTGACTACGACTACCAAATCCAACCCAATGTCAAATTCGTCTTCATGTAATCGATATACTTCCCTGATCAGTCTCGTCATATGATGTCGGACAATAGAATTGCCCACCTTCTTACTTACAGATATGCCTAATCTATTTTCATCCATTCCGTTCTTATAAACATATAAAACAAGGTTTTGATTGGCCTTCGAGCGCCCTTTACGGTAAACTCTGCGAAAATCATCGTTTTTCTTTAATGATTCCGAAAATTTCATAAACGCTCCTTTCTGTAAATAAGAAGAAAGACCACATGGTCATGTGGCCTACGCAGATAATTTCTTTCTTCCTTTTGCACGACGTGCTGCTAAAACTTTTCTTCCACCGGCAGTCTTCATTCTCTGACGGAATCCGTGAACTTTAGCATGAGATCTTTTCTTAGGCTGAAAAGTCATCTTCATACGAATACACCTCCTTTAATGTGAAATAAATTTCGAAATTTACTTCGCCTGATTTTAAGCGAATGCCATCTAATTATAGCAAAAAATATTAAAAAGTCAATAAAAATAGGGCATCGTCGTCATTTTCAACATTTGTTCACAACTTTCCACAACATATAAACATACCCAATTTTTTCTCCACAAGATGTGGATAAAATCTTGATAGAGAGTTTATAAAAATCAAATGTATCGATAATACTTATTTTTTATTGTTCTTAATAAAAAATAATTTATCCACAAATTTGTGGATAACTACCGGCATTTTTCAAATCAATTTTTTCCCTGTGTATAAAAAAATCCACATTTTACGTGGGTTTATAACCTTTTTTTCATCCGACATTTTTGTTGATAAATCGGTCGATTTCGTATATTATATTAGGTGTATGTTTTGAAATAATGAGAGGAATTTCTTCCTTATTATATATTACTATTTTTGAAAGGTTGATTTATGGAAGAACTAGTTAAGCTTTGGCCTGATATCTTAGAATCCTTAAAAGAAGAATTTAATATCCAGGATCTTACGTTCAATACTTTTATTAAACCCCTGGAGGTTTATTCTGTAGAAGGAAAAGATTTATACATCTTAAATCCGGATAATACCAATTCCGTAGCCATCGGTTTTGTTAAAAATCGTTATTCTGACGCAATCATGATTAAAATTGCAGAATTTACCGGTCAGGAATATACCCTTCACTTCATCCTTCCAAAGGATACAAAAAGTAACGATATTCCTAAATCCGAGATTTCCTCAGAAGCTCCGGCATTTACAAAGAATTCAAATTATATCAATTCCAATTTGAATCCAAAATATACATTTGAAACATTTGTCATCGGTGAGAATAACCGTTTTGCACAAAATGCTTCTTTAGCTGTGGCTGAAACATCCGGTGAAGCTTACAATCCACTTTATATCTATGGTGGACCGGGACTTGGTAAAACCCACTTGATGCATGCAATCGGTAACTACATTTTCAACGATAATGCAGATAAGCAGGTGTTATATGTAACATCAGAAGAATTCACCAACGAAGTAATCGAAGCAATTCGTAATTCAAGAAGTAATGCTTCTCTTATGACGAACCTTCGTGAAAAATACAGAAGCGTTGATGTTTTAATGATCGATGATATTCAGTTTATCATCGGTAAAGAACAGACACAGGATGAGTTTTTCCACACATTTAACTCCTTACATGATGCAGGAAAACAGATCATCATCACTTCAGATCGTCCTCCAAAGGAATTGGAAACCTTGGATATGCGATTCAGAACACGTTTCGAAATGGGGCTTATGGTGGAAATCACACTTCCTAACTACGAAACAAGAATGGCAATCCTTCGTAAAAAGTTAGAAGAATACAACGAAAATGAAAATCGAAACATCACATTTGATGATGAGATTCTTCATTATATTGCTTCTAATATTCATACCAGTGTTCGAGAAATTGAAGGTGCGTTAAAGAAGTTAATCGCTTATTCCACCTTACAGAAAACAGAAATTACCATGGAGATTGCGGAAAGAGAATTACAAAACATTATTTCTCCGGAAAAACCAAGAGCAATTACTCCACAGTTAATTATAGAAATTGTTGCTGATCACTATGGAATCTCCGTTGATCAGATGATTTCAAAGAATCGTTCCGCTAACATCGCACGTCCAAGACAAATTGCAATGTTCTTATGCAGACAAATGATTGATTCTCCGTTGGATGCCATCGGCAGCCTTTTGGGAGGAAGAGATCATACCACTGTTTTGCACGGTAAAAACAAAATCCAGGCGGAATACGAAGAAAACTCAGACTTTAAAGAAGAAATCGAATCAATCAAAAAGAAGATTACTTCGAATTAACAAGTTATTCAAAAGTTATTCTTTTTTATGTGAATAAGTGTGTATGAATTGTTTTTCCACTTTTTTAAGAAAAACTTATTCCACATTTTACCATCCTTAATCACATTTTATAAAAGGCTTTCGAAAGAATAACTTTAACTCTTAAAGTATTGAAAATACATAGTTTTTTCAGTAATCCACTTTTTAACAACTATTAATAATAATACTATTTAAAATCATATGATGGATAGATGGAAAGGAGCTCTTGAAAAATGAAAATCACTTGTTCACAAAGCGAACTATCAAAAGGAGTTAATACTGTATTAAAAGCTGTTCCTACCAGAACAACTATGGCAATCTTGGAATGTATCTTAATTGATGCTACAAAAGATGTGATTAAATTAACTGCCAACGATATGGAAATCGGAATTGAAACCATTATCGAAGGTACAATTGAAGAAAAAGGTATTATTGCAATTGATGCAAGATTCTTTGGTGAAACCATTCGTAAATGTCCGGATAGCAATGTAACCATTGAATGTAATGATAAATATCAGACCGTAATTACTTGTGATACCCTTCAGGTAAATATTACAGGTAAGCCGGGAGAAGATTTTTCAAATATTCCGGTGATTCCGAGAAACGAACCTGTGATTATGTCTCAGTTTACTTTAAAGGAACTGATTCGCCAGACTACCTTTACCATTTCAGAAGCAAATGCTAACAATAAGATGATGACCGGTGAATTAATGGAAATCAATGGTGATAATCTTAAGATGGTTGCTTTGGATAAATATCGTATTTCCATCAGAAATATTAAATTAAAAGAGTCTTATTCCAATAAGAAAGTTATCGTTCCTGGAAAAACCTTAAATGAAATTTCCAAGATTATGAACGGTGGAACCGAAGATATGGTAGAAATCTTCTTTACAGATAACCATATTATCTTCGAATTTGAGAAGACAACCGTTGTATCTCGTTTGATTGAAGGCGAGTTTATCAACATCGATCATATGATTTCCAACGATTATGAAACAAAAGTTAAGGTTAATAAGAAAAACCTTTACAATGCAATCGACAGATCTACATTAATGCTCTTTAAAGATGCAGAGAATAAGCCATTTATTATGGATATCAAATCTGATTCCATCGAACTTCGTATGAATACCACATACGGAAAAATGAAGGAAAACGTTGATATTTCAAAAGATGGTAAGGATCTTGTTATCGGATTTAATCCGAAGTTATTCATTGATGCACTTCGTGTTATCGATGAAGAGGAAGTAAACCTTTATATGGTTAACCATCGTTCACCATGTTTCATTAAAGATGAGGAAGAATCCTTTATTTATGTAATTCTTCCGGTAAATATTCAGGAATAATTATGCAAGAAATCAGTATTCGAGAAGAAGATGAGTTTATTAAACTGGGCCAGCTTCTAAAAAAAGCCGGTATGGTATCTTCAGGAGTGGAAGCAAAGATTGTGATCCAAGAAGGTGAAGTCTTGGTAAACGGCGAAGTGGAAACCCGTCGTGGAAAAAAGATTTACGACGGTGATGAAGTTACCTTTGACGGCGAAACGGTTCGGGTAGTGAAATGATTATAAAATCATTGGAATTAAAGGATTTTCGTAATTACGAGAATCTAAAATTAAACTTTGATACTTCTACCAATATCATATTCGGAGATAATGCTCAGGGAAAAACCAATATTTTGGAAGCCTGCTATTTAAGCGGAACATCCAAGTCTCATAAAGGCAGTCGTGACAAAGACATGATTCGTTTTGGAGAAAAGGAAGCCCATATTCGTTGTATTGTGGAAAAGCAATCAAGAGATTATCAAATTGATTTGCATTTAAGAAAGAATAAAACGAAGGGAATCGCCATTAATCAGGTTCCTGTGAAAAAAGCAGCCGATTTATTCGGATATTTGAATATTATCTTTTTCTCACCGGAGGATCTAAATATTATTAAAGACGGGCCGGGAGAACGTAGAAAATTCATTGATATGGAGCTTTGTCAGTTAGATAAAATTTATCTTAACAACCTGACAAACTACAACAAGATATTAAACAATCGAAATAAACTTTTAAAAGATATCCACTTTAATCCTTCGTTACGCGCAACTTTAGATGTGTGGGATGAGCAGCTGGTTACTTACGGAAAGAAGATTATCGCAAGACGAAGAGAATTCATTAATGAAATCTCACCTGTTGTATCCGATATGCATTATCAAATATCGGGAGAACGAGAACAGCTTTCCATATCTTATGAGCCAAATGTAGAAGATTTCTTATTTGTGGACGAACTGTTTCGTTCAAAAGATAAGGATTTAAAGACAGGAACCACCAATGTGGGGCCTCACCGAGATGATTTAAGTTTTTCCATTTCGGATGTGGATATCAGAAAGTTTGGATCTCAGGGACAGCAAAGAACCTGTGCGCTATCTTTAAAACTTTCCGAGATTAAGATTGTGGAAGATATGATAGGAGAAAAGCCGGTTTTACTGTTGGATGACGTACTCTCCGAATTGGATAGTACCAGACAAAACTATTTGTTAAAGAGTTTATATGAAACACAAACCATTATTACTTGTACCGGTTTGGATGATTTTGTAAAGAATCGATTTAAGATAAACAAAGTATTTGAAGTCGTCTCAGGAACTGTGACGGAAAGAAATGAATAATTTGGAGGACTTATGAGTCAGGAAACAACACCGGAATATGGTGCAGATCAAATTCAGATTTTGGAAGGATTGGAAGCGGTACGTAAGCGTCCCGGTATGTATATCGGAACCACGTCCATTCGAGGACTTCACCATTTGGTTTACGAAATCGTAGACAATGCAGTGGATGAAGCTTTGGCAGGATTTTGTACCCATATTATTACCACCATCAATCCGGATAATTCCATTACGGTAGAGGATGACGGACGAGGAATTCCTACCGGAATCAATTCAAAAGCAGGAATTCCTGCAGTAGAAGTGGTATTTACCGTACTTCACGCCGGAGGAAAATTCGGCGGTGGCGGATATAAAGTATCCGGTGGTCTTCACGGTGTAGGTGCATCCGTTGTTAATGCTCTTTCCGTTTGGTTGGAAGTGGAGATTTGCCGAGACGGAAAAGTATATCAGCAGAGATATGAACGTGGTAAAACCATGTATTCGTTAAAAGAAATCGGAACCTGTGATCCGGAAAAGACCGGAACAAAGGTTACATTTTTACCGGATCCGTTGATTTTCGAAGAAACCGTATTTGATTATGATACTTTAAAGGTTCGTCTTCGTGAGACAGCATTCCTTACAAAGAATCTTCGCATTACCCTTCGTGATACCAGAGAAGAGGAAGTAAAAGAACGTACTTTCCACTACGAAGGCGGTATAAAAGAGTTCGTTACCTACTTAAACAAAGGGAAAACCGCTCTTTATCCGGAAGTTATCTACTGCGAAGGAACCAAAGATAATGTATACGTGGAAGTGGCAATGCAGCACAACGATGCATACAACGATTCCACATTCTCATTTGTTAACAACATTATTACTCCGGAAGGCGGTATGCATGTTGCAGGATTCCGTGGTGCTTTAACCAGAACCTTCAATGCATATGCCAAGGATAATAAGATTTTAAAAGATAATGATGAGCCGCTTTCCGGTGATGATATCCGTGAAGGTTTGACAGCTATCATCAGTATTAAGATTGAAGAACCTCAGTTTGAAGGTCAGACTAAGCAGAAACTTGGAAATACGGAAGCCCGCGGTGCGGTAGACTCCGTTGTTTCCGAACAGTTAACCTATTTCTTGGAGCAGAATCCTACGGTTGCAAAGATCATTTGCGAAAAAGCGATTTTGGCACAGCGCGCAAGAGAAGCTGCTCGTAAAGCAAGAGATTTGACTCGTCGTAAATCCCCATTGGAAGGAAATTCTCTTCCGGGTAAGTTGGCAGATTGTTCCGATACCAATCCGGAAAACTGTGAAATCTTTATCGTGGAGGGAGACTCCGCGGGTGGATCTGCAAAAACTGCTAGAAACCGTAATACTCAGGCGATTTTACCGCTTCGCGGAAAGATCTTAAACGTAGAAAAAGCTCGAGAAGATAAGATTTACGAGAATGCCGAAATCAAAGCAATGATTACCTGTTTTGGTACCGGAATTCATGAAGACTTTGATATTACTAAGTTGAAATATCATAAGATTATTATCATGACGGATGCCGACGTGGACGGTGCGCATATTGCAACTTTAATGCTCACTTTCCTTTATCGTTTTATGCCGGAACTCATTCGTCAGGGTTACGTATATTTGGCAACACCGCCATTGTATAAGTTGGAGAAGAACAAAAAAGTTTGGTATGCCTACAGCGATGAAGAATTAAACAGAATCTTGATTGAAGTAGGACGTGATTCCAACAACAAGATCCAGCGATACAAAGGACTTGGTGAGATGGATGCGGAACAGCTTTGGGAAACCACTATGGATCCGGAGAAACGAATCTTAAAACGTGTTACCATCGATGATTTGGAAGCATCCGAAATTGATGCGGTATTCTCAACACTCATGGGTGATAAAGTAGAGCCGCGACGTGAGTTTATTGAAGAAAACGCAAAATACGTACAGAACTTAGATATCTAAGGAGACAAAATGGACGACAAGATTTTTGATAACATTCAAGACGTTGACTTGAAAAAAACAATGGAAACGTCGTATATCGATTATGCCATGAGCGTTATCGCTTCCCGTGCACTTCCGGACGTTCGAGACGGATTGAAGCCGGTACAGCGAAGAGTTCTCTATTCCATGATCGAGTTGAACAATGGTCCGGACAAGCCACATCGTAAATGTGCCCGTATCGTCGGTGATACCATGGGTAAATATCACCCACACGGTGATTCCTCTATTTACGGAGCACTTGTTAACATGGCACAGGAATGGTCTACACGTTATCCACTTGTAGACGGACACGGTAACTTCGGTTCTGTGGATGGCGACGGCGCCGCTGCTATGCGTTACACCGAAGCAAGACTTTCCAAGATTTCCATGGCAATGCTTGCGGATATCAATAAAGATACCGTAGACTTTGTACCGAACTTTGATGAAACAGAAAAAGAGCCTTCCGTACTTCCGGCACGTTATCCAAACCTTTTGGTAAACGGAACCACCGGTATTGCAGTAGGTATGGCAACCAACATACCGCCACACAACCTTCGCGAAGTGGTTGGTGCCGTTAATAAAATCATTGATAACCAGATCGAGGAAGACCGAGAGACGGATATTGATGAAATCATGGAGATTATCAAAGGACCGGACTTCCCTACCGGAGGAACCATTTTGGGACATGCAGGTATCGAAGAAGCATATCGTACCGGTCGAGGTAAAATCCGTGTTCGTGCCGTAACCGAAATTGAGCCGATGCAAAACGGAAAGAACCGTATTATCGTAACGGAACTTCCATACAATGTAAACAAGGCTCGTTTGGTGGAATACATCGGAAAATTGGTACGTGATAAGAAGTTGGACGGAATTACCGCCCTTCGTGACGAGTCTTCCCGTGAAGGAATGCGTATCGTTATCGAGCTTCGTAAGGATGTAAATCCTTCCGTTATGCAGAATCTTTTGTTTAAGCATACCCAGTTGCAGGACACCTTCGGTGTAATCATGCTTGCTTTGGTAGATAATCAGCCAAAGATTTTAAACTTAAAAGATATGCTTTCCCTTTACTTGGATCATCAGAAGGAAGTTGTTACCAGAAGAACCAAGTTCGACTTAAACAAAGCAGAAGAAAGAGCACACATCTTAGAAGGATTGTTGATCGCTCTTGATAATATTGATGAAGTTATTTCTATCATCCGTGGATCTGAAAACGTTGCTGTGGCAAAAGAACAGTTAATGAAACGTTTTGGATTATCCGATGCACAGGCCCAGGCCATCGTAGACATGCGTCTTCGTGCGTTAACCGGATTGGAACGCGGAAAGTTAGAGGCAGAATACGCTGAACTTCAGAACTTAATCAAAGAATTAAAAGAAATCTTAGCAGATGAGAAGAAACTTCTCTTGGTTATCAAAGAAGAAATCTCTGTTTATGCTGAGAAATACGGCGATGACCGTCGTTCCTCCATCGGATTTGATGAATACGACATCGATATGGAAGATTTGATTCCGGTCACCAATACGGTTGTTACCTTTACCAAGGTTGGCTATATCAAACGTATGAATGTAGACAACTTCAAGGCACAGCACCGTGGTGGTAAAGGAATTAAGGGAATGGAAACCATCGATGAGGATTACATCGTGGAAATGATGTTAACCACATCTCACCATTACCTCATGTTCTTCACCAACTTCGGTCGTGTATACAGAATCAAAGCATACGAGATTCCGGAAGCGGGTAGAACCGCGAGAGGAACCGCAATCGTAAACCTTTTGCCGTTGCAGCCGGATGAAAGAATCACCGCTATGATTCCGATTAAGGATTACAACGAGGATGAATACCTCTTTATGGCAACCAAGAAGGGTGTTGTAAAGAAGACAAAACTCGAAGAATATGCAAACATCCGAAAGAATGGTTTGGCCGCAATTAATCTTCGTGATGACGATAAGTTAATCGAAGTTAAGATGGCAAAGGGCGATGACGAAGCAATGCTCTTTACCAAGTTTGGTCAGGCAATCCGCTTCAAGGTAGACGATGCAAGAAATACCGGCCGTGTTTCCATGGGTGTAAAGGGTATGACATTAGCTGACGGCGATGATGTCATTGCAATGCAGCTTGTTTCTCAGGGCGATGCACTCATGATCGTTTCCCAAAAGGGTCTCGGAAAGTGCACAAAGATGGACGAATTTACTTGCCAGTATCGTGGCGGTAAAGGTGTGAAGTGTTACAAGATTACGGAAAAGACCGGAAATCTTGTAGGTGTAAAGGCAGTTAGCCAGGATGATGAAATTATGTTAATTAACACCGACGGAATTATTATCCGTACATCTGTTGCAGAAACCGCACTTCTATCTCGTGTAACCTCCGGCGTGAAGTTAATCGACTTAAAGAACGGCGGCGAAGTTGCATCCATTGCAAAGGTTCGCAAAGAAGACATGGTCTTTGATGAGATGACGGAAGGTTCCGAAGAAGAAACGGAAGAAACAACCGAAGAATAATATAAAAAGCGCTCCGATTTACATCGGAGCGTTATTTTTATGCAAAAAAAAGAAGAATAAGATTTCTCGTATTCTTCTGCAAGGTGCCAGACGGAATTGAACCAACGATCAGGGTGTTGCAGTCCAACACCTTACAACTTGGCTATGGCACCATATGAACGGAGAAGGAGGGATTTGAACCCTCGCGCCGGTTACCCGACCTATACCCTTAGCAGGGGCACCTCTTCGGCCTCTTGAGTACTTCTCCATATAGCCTAAAAGTTCCTGTCAATTGTACCGGTCTGTCCCCGGAACAGTTACTTTTTACCGTTTGCGCTTTACAACGCAAGTGTTATTTTACTAAATGCTACTTTCTTTGTCAACGAAAAAAGCGGATAAATTTCAGTTTTTTTCAAGTAGAAGCCGGATTCTTATTTCCGGTATTCTTCTACTGCTGATTCATACAAATTTCCACCGTGACAATCGGCAACCACAACCACCGGAAAATCTTCTACATAGATTCTTCGAATGGCTTCCGCGCCCAAATCTTCGTAACACACGATTTCGGATTTTTTAATACGCTCGGATAACAATGCGCCGGCGCCGCCGATGGCGGCGAAATAGGTTGCGTGGTTACGAACCACCGCATCCAAAACATCTTTGGTACGTTTTCCTTTTCCCACCATACCCATTAACCCAAGATCCAAAAAGGTTGGAGCATATTTATCCATACGGCTCGCGGTTGTAGGACCGGCAGAACCAATGGGGCGACCTTCTCTTGCAGGAGATGGTCCCATATAGTAAATCGTAGCACCCTCCAGCTCGATTGGAAGGGCTTCGCCTTTATCAATAAGTTCCATCAAACGCTTATGCGCCGCATCTCGCGCCACATACATCTCCCCGGTAAGATAACAAAAATCTCCGATGTGCAATTCATCAGAAATCTCTTTTGCTATGGGCAAATTTATCTTTCTTTCCATGTTTCTCCTTTTATAAAGTCACAGTAATATGTCGGTTTACATGACAGCAGATGTTTACCGCCACCGGTAGCCCTGCGATATGGGTGGGATAAGTGCGGACGTTCACCGCCAATGCGGTGGTTGTACCTCCGAGACCAGCCGGACCAATTCCTGTTGAATTAATCTTATCAAGCATTTCGCGTTCTAAATCCAAGACCCAGGTAGGCTTATTTGTATCAGATACGCCAACCGGGTCGGTAAGAGCCTGTTTTGCCATAAGTGCACATTTTTCAAAGGTTCCGCCGATACCAACTCCAACAACCATAGGAGGGCAGGCGTTTGGACCGGCATCAGTAACAGCCTTAAGAATGGCTTCTTTTACCCCATCGATGCCCTGGGCAGGCTTTAACATAAAGACCTGGGACATATTTTCACTACCGAATCCCTTAGGTGCCAAAGTGATTTTTACCTGATCGCCTGGCACAATGGAATAGTGGATAATGGCCGGTGTATTATCTTTTGTATTTTCGCGGACGATAGGATCCGACACCACGGATTTACGTAGATATCCGTCGGTATAGCCTCGACGAACACCTTCATTAATCGCATTTTCCACGCTGCCTCCCACAAAATGAACATCCTGTCCCACTTCCAGAAAGATTACGGCCATTCCTGTGTCCTGGCAAATGGGAATCATTTTTTCCTTTGCGATAGCAAGGTTTTCTTCCAGTTGGTTAAGTACTTTCTTTCCAATAGGAGATTTCTCGGTCTTTGATGCTGACGCAAAGGCACATTTCATATCATCGGATAAATCGTGGTTGATTTGGATGCACATATCGGCTAAAACATCCGTAATATTTTCCACTTGAAGTTCTCTCATAATTTCATCCTTATAGTGTTGTGAAAAAGTTAGAACAAAATTCTTATATCATTATATGAATAAAGACATTTACTTTCAAGAAAATGAAAGAATAATTGACATATGTAAAACTATTTATTAATGTGAGAATAGGAGATTTGTATTAGGAGGTGTGATATGGCTAAAAAAGTTAAGACAAAGCCGGCACAGAAAAAAACCATAGCGGCTTCACTAGGGGAGTTGTCAGGATTTACGGTGAAAATGTTTATTGCGATGACCGTAATTATTACAGTTTTCCTTGGGGTGCTGTTTGTTAATGTTTACAATTTCTATAATGTACAGTTTGTTACGGAAACCTACCAGATGGAAATCCGAAAAGACGTACAGACGATTAACAAACGATTACTTTTTGCGGTAGCATCCGACGATCCGGAAGTAACAGCTGCGCAGAAAGAGGATTTGGAGGAGCGCTTCCCTAAGATAGAGGGATATTTTGAAACCATTTCCAAAAACTTAAATAATAAAACCCTGGGAGATGCTCTTACCACTAACTGGAAAGCGTTCGAGGATGCATCTTTTGAAATGTTGGCTTTGGTGGAAAGCAAAGATACAAAGGGAGCTTTGGAATATTATAATTCTACACTAAATGATGTATCCGAGACCTTAGCGGATTCCTTGGATGAAACCGGAACTTTAGCAGAAGAAGCTGCCGCTACAAAGTACAAAACCATTATTATCATGATTGTCTTGGCAATCATTGTACTTATTACATCAACCATTGTAATTATTATTATCAGTCGAAAAAAAAGTAAAGTTATGGTTAAGGAAATCGAAGATGACCTGGCTATACTGGCAACAGCATCAGAAGAGATTGCCAAAGGTAATGTTCATGTTGAGATTGATTACGATGCGGATAACGAAATCGGAAAGGTTGCAAACCAGTTGAAGCAGGCGGTTGCATCTTTGATGTTCTATATTGATGAAATCCGCGAGAAGATGGCTACCATGGCCAGCGGAAATTTCAATATCAGCTTTGAAAAAGATTTTGACGGAGATTTTAGAGCAATTCAGCGCGCAATTGAAAGCTTCTCAAATGAGATTTCCGATTCCATGACAGAGATTATGGAAGTGTCCGGAATGGTATCCGACGGTGCGAACCAGATTGCGGGAGCAGGACAGAATTTAGCGGATTCCGTTACTACACAGGCACATATTGTTGACGATTTATCTGTAACGGTTGAAAATATTACAAACGAGATTTCCGGAAACTCAACGGATGCTATTAAGATTTCCGAAGAAGTGGAAGTAGTTGCGGAAAGTATCGTAGAAGGAAACCAGAGAATGCAGGATGTGGTTCGGGCAATGGATGCTATTTCCGAATCCTCCAAGCAGATTTCCAATATTATTGACACTATTAATGAAATTGCAGACCAGACCAATTTACTTTCCTTAAATGCTTCCATTGAGGCAGCCCGAGCAGGAGAGGCAGGACGTGGATTTGCGGTTGTTGCATCCGAGGTATCTCAGCTTGCAAATCAGACTGTTGAAGCAGCGCAGAATACTGCCGCTCTGATTAATGCGTCATTAAAGAATGTGGAAGAAGGTATTACAATTGCCAATGATACTGCTTCTCAGTTAGACAGCATGGTTGAGCAGGTACAGAGCATTGCGGTTAAGGTTAAGACCATTGCGGATGCGTCCAATACCCAGGCATCTTCTGTAAAGGAGATGACTTCAAATATCGGAGAGATTTCTACCGCAGGACAGAACAATGCAGCTACTTCTCAGGAGTCACTGGCATTAAGCTATGAAATGAATGAGCATGCTCAGTCATTAAAAGAGTTAGTTCAAAAGTTCGAGTTGAAAAATATGTAGAACCGAAAATCAAAAAAATCGACCGTTTAGGATATGAAATCTTAAGCGGTCGTTTTTTTATGATTTTGAGGGGCTTACGCCATACTCTTTCATATAGGCGCGATAAAAAACGGAGTAATCGGAGAAACCGCATTTAAAAGCTGCTTCCTTTGGAGAATCCCCGTTTTGCATATATTGACGAGCCGTTAAAAGGCGCTTCTTTTGAATATATTGATGAACGGAAAATCCCATGGCTTCTTTGAAGGTACGAAGAAGATGCTGCTTGGAAATAAAGCACTCCTTTGATAACAGATCCAAGGAAAGATTCTCGTTCAAATGAACGTTAATGTAATCCACGCAGTTCGCAATCTGCACCGACATACGACGTTGTTCTAACACCGTCGGAGACTGAGACGTCATGCTGTGGAAATTACATAACAGCCAAGTCAAAAAGGTATCCGCAATGAGCGGTGAGTAAATGGTATCGGTATTCATGGTGTTTGCCAATTCATCCAAAAAGAATAACAGCAAGCCCTGACGTTCTTCACTTACGTGGTAAATGCGATCTTGGGTATCGGAATGGGTTTGCTTAAAGCAGGATAAAAAGGAAATATTCGCGGTGGAAAGACTGGAAAGCTTTTTTCCGTCAATCCACAAAACAATACGTTCATAGATTCCGTTGTGATCGGAAAACAATGGCTGATGCAACTCCAACGGAGACATCAACAGTAAGTCTCCCGGTTGTAAATGGTAGGTTTTGTTTTCTACCAAATAATCTACGTTACCGGAGATAAAATAGTAGATTTCATAGAAATCGTGGTGATGCAATTGGATTGGCTGTTCATCTTTGGCCGGGTGGTAATTGCGAAGATCATCGCGTCTATGATGAATTTCAAATTCGGGATGGACCATCTCGGAATTAAAAAGACCGGTTTCAATAATTGCCATATCGGCACCTCCCCTATTTATGTAAAAACAACGATTTTACAACATTTATGCTTTATAAGAATACCACGATACATTCATATTTGCAAACAAATTGTAAAGATTAACAATGTATTATTGTAAAAAAGTGGTGTAAGATACAGTCACAACAGTAATGTGTAGGAGGACAAAAATGAAATTATCCTTTCGTTGGTATGGACCGGAAGATCCGGTAACCTTACAAAATATTCGACAGATTCCGGGGATGCACTCCGTTGTTACGGCAGTGTATGACGTGCCGGTGGGAGAGGTTTGGCCGAGAGAATCCATAGCGGAGTTAAAAAAGCAAACCGAAGATGCCGGACTTCATTTTGAAGTCATCGAAAGTATTCCGGTGCATGAGGACATTAAGCTTGGAAAACCCACCCGTGAAAAATACATTGAAAACTATTGCGAAAACATTCGCCGCGTGGCGGAAGCCGGAGTGAAATGTATTTGCTATAACTTTATGCCGGTATTTGACTGGACAAGAACCCAGCTGGATCACGAATTGGAGGACGGCTCTACCTCATTGGTTTATTACCAGTCGCAGGTAGATAAGGTAAATCCATTAAACGGGGACAGCGATTTAACCCTTCCGGGTTGGGATGCCAGCTATAGCAGAGAAGAGTTAGCGGCAGTTGTTGCAGAGTACAATCAGATGACAGAGGAAGATCTTTGGGAGAATTTGCGTTACTTCATAGAACGAGTGATTCCTGTGGCAAAAGAGTGCGACGTCTACATGGCAATTCATGAGGACGATCCCTGCTGGAGTATTTTCGGTCTTCCCCGTATCATCGTGGATGAAAAAAGCATTGACCGTTTCTTGGGACTTTATGATGATGACCATCACGGCATCACCCTTTGTACCGGTTCCTTGGGCTGCTCCGCAAAAAATGATGTGGTAAAAATGGCATATAAATATGCGAAGATGGGACGCATTCACTTTGCTCACTTAAGAAATGTGGCATTGGTGGAGGACGGATTCGAAGAGCGTGCCCATTTATCCAGCTGCGGATCTTTGGACATGTATGCCATTGCAAAGGCCCTTCACGACGGCGGATTTACAGGCTATGTAAGACCGGATCACGGTCGCATGATTTGGGGCGAAAAAGGTCGCGCAGGATACGGACTTTTTGACAGAGCCTTGGGTGCAACTTATATTAACGGCTTGTTTGAAGCAATTGAAAAAGCAGAGAAATAAAGAGGGTATACGATGAAAGATTATAGTTTGGATATCAAAGGAAAAGTAGCGGTAGTCACCGGAGCCGGCGGTGTGCTTTGTTCTATGTTCGCAGAGACTTTGGCTGAGCAAGGGGCTAAGGTGGCGCTTTTGGATTTAAACCTTGAGGCGGCAGAGGGATATGCCGCAGCCATTCGAGAAAAAGGGTTTGAGGCAAAGGCCTATCAGGCAAACGTTTTGGAAAAGGAAAGTTTGAAGGCTTGTCATGATGCGATTGTAAAGGACTTCGGCCCTTGCGACATTTTAATCAACGGCGCCGGAGGAAATAATGCCAGAGCCAATACAACAAACGAATATTATGAGCTGGGAGATGAAGAAAAGGAAGATTTGGTTTCTTTCTTTGATTTGGACGATAGCGGCGTGCAGTTTGTATTTAACTTAAACTTTATCGGAACTTTGCTTCCCACCCAGGTATTTGCAAAGGATATGGTGGGAAAGAAAGGCTGCAGTGTGATTAACATTTCTTCCATGAATGCTTTTACACCTCTTACAAAGATTCTGGCATATTCCGGAGCAAAGGCTGCAGTTTCTAATTTTACCCAGTGGTTGGCCGTGCATTTTTCCAAGGTGGGAATTCGCGTTAATGCCATTGCACCGGGATTCTTTGTAACCAAGCAAAACAAGAATTTGCTGTTTGATGAGAATGGAAATCCGACACCGCGTACCGAAAAGATTCTTGCAGCAACCCCTATGGGAAGATTCGGAGAGGCGGAAGAGCTAAACGGAACTTTGCTTTATCTATTGAACGAGAAAATGGCCGGATTTGTTACCGGTGTTGTAATTCCAATTGACGGAGGTTTCTCCGCATATTCGGGAGTGTAAGATATGAAAGCTTTTTTAGACGAAGATTTTCTTTTGCAAAACGATACGGCAAAGAAGCTGTATCATGGGTATGCCGAAAAGATGCCGATTATCGACTATCATAACCATCTTTCCGTAAAAGAGATCTACGAGGATACCACCTACAAAAATATTGCCCAGGTTTGGCTGGGTGGGGACCACTATAAGTGGAGAGCTATGCGAAGCGCCGGCGTGCCGGAAAAGAATGTTACCGGCGACGGAAGTGATGAGGAAAAGTTTACGGTCTGGGCAACTACGGTGCCTCAGCTATTCGGAAATCCTTTGTATCACTGGACGGCACTGGAATTGAAACGGTATTTTGGAATCAGCACGCCTCTTTCCGAAAAGAATGCAAAAGAGATGTATACGATTTGTAATGAAAAACTGCAGCGGAAGGACTTTTCCGTTCGCGAATTAATTACAAAAATGCATGTTGAAGTTTTGTGTACAACGGACGATCCGGCGGATTCCTTGGAATATCATAAAAAGTTAAAAGAGGAAGAGTCTCGCTTTTCGGTGCTTCCAACCTTCCGCCCGGAAAAGGCCATGGGAATCGGAAAGGATGGATATACAGACTATTTGAAAACCCTTTCTGATGTGGCAGGAGTTAAAATCTCTGATTTCGACAGCTTGCTTTTGGCCCTTACCAAGCGCTTGGATTTCTTTTGTGAAGTGGGATGTCGAATTACTGACCATAGTTTGGAAGGCGGCATTTACCGAAAAACCGACAAAGCCGAAGCGGATATTATTCTGAAGAATCGACTTGCAGGAAAAGCCGTTTCCTTGGAAGAAGAAATTAAGTTTAAAGGCTATTTGTTGATTCAGTTGGCAAAGGAGTATCAAAAGAGAAATCTTGTGATGCAGCTTCACATCGGAGCCATGCGAAATAATGCCACTCGCATGTTTGAAGCCTTGGGACCGGACTCAGGTTTTGATTCCCAGGATGATTTCTCCTATGCCAGAGAACTGTCTGCATTATTAAACGAAGCAGATAAAGAGGGGGCTTTGCCAAAGACGATTTTGTATTGTTTGAATCCAAAGGATACACAGATGCTGGCATCCATGATGGGAAACTTCCAGGACGGAAGCTGTCCCGGCAAATTACAACTAGGCCCGGCATGGTGGTTTTTGGATCATAAGTCCGGAATGGAAGCGCAAATGCAGGCTTTGATGGAGTATGGCGTATTCGGAACCTTTATCGGAATGCTTACGGATTCCCGCAGCTTCTTATCCTTTTCCCGCCACGAATACTTCCGCCGTATCCTGTGCAATATGGTAGGTGAGCGCGTCGAAGCCGGGGAGTACCCTTACGACGAATCGTTTCTAGGAGAAATGGTGCAGAATATCTGCTATAACAATATAAAGCAGTATTTGAATAAATGAGATATTTCCGAGTAGACACCGCGAAGACGGTGCCGAGGAAATATCTGCATTTATTCAAATATGGTTAGTATAATTTAAAGGAGTTAGTATGGATATTTTTGATAAGTTAGGCGAGATTGGGATTGTCCCAGTTGTCGCGCTGGACAACGCTGAGGATGCGATTCCTCTGGGTGAGGCCCTGCAGAAGGGCGGGCTCCCCTGCGCGGAAATCACCTTTCGAACGGCAGCAGCGGAGGAAGCAATCCGTTTGATGACAAAGGCATTTCCTGATATGATAATAGGTGCCGGAACTGTGCTTACCACAGAACAGGTGGATCGTGCGGTAGCAGCGGGAGCACAGTTTATTGTAGCTCCGGGATGCAATCCGAGAATCGTACGTTATTGTGTGGAAAGAAATATTCCTATGGCGCCGGGGGTGGCAACCGCCTCTGAAATCGAGCAGGCTTTGGAATGTGGCGTAAAGAAAGTGAAGTTTTTCCCGGCAGAGCAAAACGGCGGAATCGCTATGATTAAGGCGCTGGCGGCTCCATATGTGGATGTTACATTTATGCCTACCGGCGGATTAAATAAAGAGAACGTAAAAGAGTATTTAAGTTACGATCGCATCTTTGCTTGCGGAGGAAGCTGGATGGTGAAAAAGAATTTGATTTCCGAAGGCAGATTTGATGAGATAGAACAGATGGCAAAGGAAGCCGCTGAAATTGTAAAACAAATAAGAGGATAAACCATGGATTTAAAGTTAAAGGACAAAAAAGACTGTAAATATGATGCCGTATCTTTGGGCGAAGTAATGCTTCGTTTGGATCCGGGGGAAGGTCGAATCAAAACCGCCAGAAACTTTCAGGTTTGGGAAGGCGGCGGAGAATATAACGTAATCCGCGGATTAAGACGTTGCTTTGGCATGGACACCGCAGTGCTTACCGCATTTGCAGACAATGAAGTGGGCAAACTGATGGAGGATTTGATTCTTCAGGGCGGCGTGGACACCTCTTTAATTTATTGGAAAAAAACAGACGGAATCGGCAGAGTATGCAGAAACGGTTTAAACTTTACCGAGCGAGGCTTTGGTATCCGCGGAGCAAAGGGATGTTCCGATCGTGCGAACACTGCCATTTCACAGGCAACTCCAAAGGACTTTGACTTTGATTATATCTTTGGAGAATTGGGAGTTCGTTGGTTGCATACCGGAGGTATTTATGCCGCTTTGTCCGAGCAATCCAGCGAAACCGTAATTGAAGCCATTAAAACTGCAAAGAAGTACGGAACCGTGGTTTCTTATGACTTGAATTATCGTCCTTCCATGTGGTCCGCCATCGGTGGCCAGGCAAAGGCCCAGGAAGTAAACAAAGAAATCGCAAAATATGTGGATGTTATGATTGGAAACGAAGAAGACTTTACCGCATGTTTGGGATTTGAAATTGAAGGAAACGACGAAGGCTTAAAAGAGTTAAATATCGACGGCTACAAAAAGATGATTTCAGAAGCCGCAAAGGTATACCCGAACTTTAAGGCCGTTGCTACCACCCTTCGTACCGTAAAGACCGCTACTGTGAATGATTGGTCTGCACTTTGCTGGGCTGATGGAGAAATTTATAAGGGTATGGAGTTTGAAAACCTTGAAATTATGGATCGCGTGGGTGGAGGAGATTCCTTTGCTTCCGGATTCGTTTATGGTCTTATGACCACCGGTGATGCAAAGGAAGCATTAAACTACGGCATTTGTCACGGTGCCCTTGCCATGACCACACCGGGAGATACCACCATGGCGTCCTGCGATGAGGTGGAAGCCCTTATGGGTGGCAAAGGAGCAAGAGTGCAACGATAAGGAATTTCGTTGTTTGACATTAGAAGATGGACAATCTAAAATAAGTGTGTAGTTTCTACTGTATCTTTTGGGAGAGATGATATGGGGATTCGTGAATTGCTTTTAACAATTCAATACTTATGTATCTTTGCATTATTTGTCATGGCGTTTATTGTATTCCGTTGCTGGAAAACAAAACTCCATGGCTATCTTTTACTGAGTACGCTGGCCTGCCTTGTAAATAATATCGGCTATCTGTTTGAATTGAAGTCTGCATCCCTGGGGGAATATCTTACGGCTCTGCAGATGTCTTATGCCGGTAGGGCGTGGTATGCGTACTTTATGTTTCTTTTTGTGGCGGAATTGGTCCACGTGAAAGTTCCACGATTCATTCGCTCTGCATTAGCGTTTGTTAATATCTGCGTCTATATCACCATTATGAATATCAAAACCACCAAATTCTACTATACGAATGTAGAGTTTGGAATGGGTTCCTATTTTCCAAAGGTTCACCATGATAACGGCTGGGTGCACGATTTCTTTATGCTGTTGCAGGTGGTCTATATTCTTTACGTCTTCTACGTTTTATTTAAGGCAATTTTCCAAGAAAAAAATACCACGGCGCGAAATTGTTATATCACCGTTTCTGTGGCAATGATGGTGGAGGGATTTTTCTTTATTGCGCAAATCATCCACTTGCATCCTTGCACGGAAGAGTATGATTTAAGTATGATGGGCTATTTTCTCGGTACCGTGATTATGTTGTTTGCCATTTTGTACTTTGACTTGCTACGTACCAGAGAGTTGGCAAAAGACTTTGTTATCGACCATATTTCCGAAGGAATTATTGCGCTTGACAGACAGGGAAAAGCCCAGTTTTACAACGTGCCGGCGAAACGACTGTTTCCGGAATTGGGCGAAGACAACGAGTCGCAAGCCGTGGAACAGATTATAGAAGCTTCGCGTAACAATGAAAACATAAAAGTAAGAAGCCGCATCTATTCCATCGAGGAAAACGACTTGGTGGAAAAGCAAAACTATTACGGAAAGTTGTATGCCTTTACGGATGAGACCGAACATATCCGATACATGGAAGAGTTAAAGGAGCAGCGGGAAATAGCGGATAGAGCCAACATGTCAAAGAGCCGGTTTTTGGCAAATATGTCTCATGAAATTAGGACGCCAATCAATGCGGTTCTGGGAATGGATGAGGTCATTTTACGAGAGACCAAAGAGTCAAACATCAGAAATTACGCAGCAAACATTATGTCCTCCGGAAAGACGCTGCTTTATCTGATCAATGACATTTTGGATTTATCCAAGGTGGAAGAAGGAAAGATGGAAATCATTCCCGTGCAGTACGATATATCGACTTTGATTCACGGATTGGTGGGAATGATATACGGCCGCGCGGAAAAGAAGGGCTTGAAAGTAAACCTGAAGGCAGATGAACACATTCCAAAGATTCTGTTCGGAGATGAAATCCGTATACGACAGTGCGTGTTAAATCTTTTGACCAATGCGGTGAAATACACGGAAAAGGGAAGTGTAACCATTGAAGTGACCTATAACAAAAAAGATGATGCACATATTATGCTAAGGTTTTCCGTTAAGGACACGGGAATCGGAATGAAGCCGGAAGACTTAGAGAATTTGTTGAATCCGTACCAGCGATTTGATGAAAAGAGAAACCGTAGCATTGAAGGTACCGGACTTGGTATGAGTATTGTCAGCGGGCTTTTGGAACTGATGCATAGCCATCTGCAGGTGGAAAGTATCTACGGAAAAGGTTCCACCATGTCTTTTGTGATTGAGCAGGAAGTGGTGGACTGGGAACCAATGGGCGCCTTTGGAGAAGACTTCTATAAGCCGGAGGCGGAAACCTACGTTTATCGGGAATTGTTCCGGGCACCGGATGCAAAGATTTTGGTCATCGATGATACGGAGATGAACATCATCGTTATCCAGAACCTTTTGAAAAAAACGAAGGTCCAAGTTGATTCTGCTTTGTCCGGAAAAGAAGGACTGAAATTGGCAAGCGAAACGAAGTACGACGTGATGCTGATTGACCATATGATGCCGGAAATGGACGGCGTGGAAACTCTGGTTGCCATTCGGGCTGCCGGGAAAAATAGAGAAACGCCGGCGGTTGCCTTAACGGCAAATGCCATATCCGGAGCAAGGGAAATGTATTTGGAAGCCGGATTTGACGATTACTTATCCAAGCCGGTGGAAGGCAAGCAACTAGAGAGAATGCTGCAAGAGCTTCTTGCGCCGGAAAAAATGGAAAAGGCAGAATCGGAGGATTCAAAGGAGGAGCACCGGGATTTGCCGTCATGCCTTAGTGATATGAAGGAAATCGACGCCAAGGTGGGAATCTTAAATGTCGGTTCTTTGGAAGGGTATTTGTCGGTTGTAAAAGTTTTTTATCAGAGTATTTCTGCAAAAGCAGATGAAATTGAGGCGTATTATCACGAAAAGGACTGGAAGAATTACACCATTAAAGTACATGCCTTAAAAAGTTCCGCAAAAATCATCGGTGCTGCTGAATTGTCGGCGCTGGCAGAAGGCCTGGAAAATGCCGGAAACGGAAACAACCTGGCATATATCGAAGAAAATACAAAAGAGCTTCTTTCGAAGTATCGCGCCTTGGGAGAAAAGCTGTCATTATTGGAAGGAACAAAGGATTGTTTGCCAAGGTTAAAGAAGAAAGCACGTATAGATGCTTTAGAGACCATGAGAGAAATCGCAGAAACCGAGGATTATGATTTTATGGATAATCTGTTATCGGATTTGCGGCGCTTCGCATTATCGAAAGAGGATGAAGCCTTTGTGGATGATGTGGAGAATCTGCTTTTTAGTCAGGATTGGGACGGAATCAAACAAAAGTCGGACAAAGCATTGGAAATGTTAAAAACAGGATAAAAAAAGTCCACCTCTTATGAGGTGGGCTTTTCATATGTTAAGAATTATTTTGCGCTTGTGCATGAACGTAATTGGCATATGCAACACGTTGCGGATCCCAACCATGCAGATAGCAAGTATTTGAACAAAAGATGGGACGCGTAATATCGCTGGCCAACATCGCGTCGTATTCATATTGAGCCAGAGTGAATTCACGACCACAGGACTGGCAATGTAATGTAATCTCCGGATGTATCATAGCACCGTTCCCCTTTCTTACTTCTTAAAGAAAGTATATCACAATGGAAAAAAATGTGCTAATATAATATGGCGGTTTTGTAGAAACCGCAAACGAAATAAAAATGATAGGAGACACAAATGACAATTTATGACGAATTGGTAGCCAGAGGCTTAATCGCTCAGGTTACGGATGAAGACGAAATCAAAAAACTGATTAACGAAGGAAAAGCTACGTTTTATATCGGTTTTGATTGTACAGCAGACAGTTTAACTGCAGGTCATTTTATGGCTCTTACTTTAATGAAGAGATTACAGATGGCAGGAAATAAGCCGATTGCATTAATCGGTGGCGGAACTACCATGATTGGCGATCCATCCGGTCGTACCGATATGAGAAAGATGCTTACAAGAGAAGACATTAATCATAATGCAGAATGCTTCAAGCGTCAGATGGAGCGTTTCATCGACTTCTCTGAGGGAAAAGCCCTTATGGTAAACAATGCGGACTGGCTTTTGGATTTGAATTACGTAGACCTTCTTCGCGAGGTAGGCGCATGCTTTTCCGTTAACAACATGCTTCGTGCGGAATGCTACAAGCAGCGTATGGAAAAGGGACTTTCTTTCTTAGAGTTCAATTACATGATCATGCAGTCTTACGACTTTTATTACATGTTCCAGCATTACGATTGTAACTTGGAATTCGGTGGTGACGATCAGTGGTCCAACATGCTTGGCGGTACGGAGCTCATCCGTCGTAAGCTAGGCAAGGATGCACATGCAATGACCATTACACTTCTTACCGATTCTCAGGGCAAGAAGATGGGTAAAACTGCCGGAAATGCGGTTTGGTTGGATGCCAATAAGACAACTCCGTACGAGTTCTATCAGTACTGGAGAAACGTAGACGATGCAGACGTATTAAAATGTATCCGTATGCTTACCTTTATCCCAATCGAAGAAATCCAGAAGATGGATGCTTGGGAAGGTGCACAGTTAAATGAAGCAAAAGATATTTTGGCATATGAACTTACCCAGATGGTTCATGGTACAGAAGAGGCGGATAAAGCGCGTGAGGCTTCAAAGGCTCTTTTCTCCGGCCAGGGAAGTCTGGAAAACATGCCGAAGGTCCAGCTTTCCGATGATAAGTTCAACGGAGACGAGATCGATATCTTAGGACTTTTGGTTGCAGCTGAACTTGCAACCAGCCGTAACGAAGCTCGCCGTGCGGTACAGCAGGGTGGCGTTTCCGTAAACGGAGATAAGATTACCGATGAAAAAGTGACATTCAAGAAGAGCGATTTTGCAGAAGACTTCGTATTAAAGAAGGGTAAGAAAAAGTTCTGCAAGGTAGAGATCTAGGAGGTATCCTATGGATATTATGAGTGGTGTAACCTTTTATTTTGACTGGGAGATTTCACTTTTAAACTGGTTTCAAAACATTCATACCTCTTTTGGCGACAAGTTTTGGGGCATAATCACTTTGTTTGGTGCAAAGGGCCTGTTTTGGGCAGTGTTATCTCTTATCATTTTACTTACCGTAAAAGATAAGCGGGTAGGCTGGACCATGGTTGGTGCTTTGTTTATCGACGTATTGCTTTGCAATGTTATCTTAAAAAATGTGGTTCAGCGAAATCGTCCGTTTTGGATATTCCCGGACATTCCTTTGGTGGATGGTGTTGCGGTACCGGATGATTATTCGTTCCCATCCGGACATACCGGAGCTTCTTTTGCGGCAGCCACAGCACTTTTTACAAGACATAAAAAGTGGGGCGTGCCTGCACTTGTGTTGGCAGCTTTAATCGGTATTTCAAGAATGTATTTATTTGTACATTTTCCGACAGACGTGTTGGCAGGTTTGGCCATCGGAGTGCTCGCCGGAATTTGTTCTTTCTTTATTGTGAATGCATTTTACAAGGATAAAGATTTAAAAAAATATATGCCCATTTTTGGACAGCCGTTTTAAGGCAAAAGGAGAGGAACCATGAACGAAAAAGAAACGTTAAAAAACAAAATCAAAAATCTTTTTGATGGAGACGATACCAATTCAAACAACGTATTGGACCGTATTTCTCATCAAATGACATCTCCTTCGGTAGATGAAAAAATAGATGGGGTTTTAAATGAAAACAAGGGGGAAGACAAGTAATGACAAATCAGGAGCTTTTCAGAATTGTAAGCGAAGAAAATGTAATTTCAAAAGAAGTAATTGATATTCTTTTGGAGTTGGACTCTACTGCATCTGTTACCACACAGGCAAGCTTAGAGGAATTATTAAACGCGCTTTACAACAGATTGGACGAAGAGGATATCAGCATTGATGATATCGGTGATCATGTTACCAAAGAAGAATTTAAGGCTTGGGTTGATGATAACTTTGATGATTACAGCGCAAAGTTATTTGATGAAGAAGCATAATATTCTTGACGAAAAAAAATAATTTTTGTATAGTAACAAAAGATTTATAAAGATTCCTTACGATATGAGGGAGTAGTTCGCGCGAGATGCGTGATTTGTCAACAATCTCGATAGCTTGGCTATCTGGCAAAGATTAAAGAACGAGACTCATGTACGGCTTTTTTGTCGTGCATGAGTCTTTTACTATACTTATAAATAAGAGAGGTTTTTCCATGAGTTTTTTGGAAATCTTTTTGCTGGGCGTCGGCCTGGCGATGGATGCCTTTGCGGTGTCGATCTGCAAAGGACTTGGAATGAGCAAAGTAAACGGAAAACAGTGCCTTGTGATTGGTTTGTTTTTCGGAGGATTTCAGGCATTAATGCCTCTTCTCGGTTGGTTCTTGGGAAGCACCTTTGCGGAAAAGATAAAGGCCATCGATCATTGGATCGCTTTTATTCTTCTTGGCTATATCGGTATCAAG
>JAEEGL016100933.1_pt1 | contig 33248 bp, 24 predicted proteins | sample 9134231 | NCBI WGS metagenome assembly JAEEGL01 (sample SAMN16246548, study PRJNA631951) | gut metagenome | biome: gut microbiome; feature: rumen; material: fiber-attached | host: Bos | place: Iran: Karaj | collected 2018-10 | reverse complement strand
ATGTAGAGGTGAGCGGGGGTGAGAAGGCTGGTGGCTATGAGGACCTTTTTCTTCTGGCCTTCGGAAAACTGCTCCATGTTTTTGCAAAACTGGGTTCGCTCAAAGTCAAGCTGTCTTAAAAGGGACAATAACAAGGTGTAGTCGATGCCCTTCTTTTCACAGTAGTCCTTGAGATTGCCCTTTAAGTACGAGGTATCCTGGTTTATGTATGAAATAACAAGGTTCTTCGGAACCTCCAGAGTGCCTCCGAGGACGTACTTCAGTTCCGACTCATCAGCACCTGTATTTTTGTCAAGAATGGCATTGATGAGGCTTGTTTTTCCGCAGCCGTTATCGCCGTCGATGACTACGCGGTCGCCGGATTCGATCTCAAAGGTTATGTCGGTAAAGACATGGGACTGTGAATCCCTGTATCTCAAGGAAAGCTCTCTTGCACTGATCAGACGCTTTTTGTGGTATGTAAGGGGCATGATCTTCAGGTTTACTATCTCTTCGATATCGTTTAAAAGACCTTCCTTTGCCTCGATCTCTCTGTAGATCCTGCCTTCAAAGCTTTTTACCCTTTTCTGCATGGCTTTCGTCTTTGCTCCAACGAAAGCTCTGGTGTCTATACACCTGTCATGTTCCCTGACGGGGTCAAATCCGATCTTCGTATTTTCGCTCTGTTCAGCCCATCTTGCGACTCTGTCGGCGGACTGCTTAAGCTTGTCTATTTCCTTTAAATGCTTTTCGTTTTCCGCCTTTGCGTTGGCATCGGCCTTCTCTTTGTTCTCCCACCAGCTTGAGAAATTGCCTGCCTGGATCTCGATGGTAGCCCTGTTGAGAACCAGCACATGGTCGATGCATGCATCCAGCACATCTCTGTCATGGGAAACAAGAATAAAGCCCTTCTTTGACGCAAGGTACTTCTTTACTGTCTCCCTTGCCTGCTTGTCCAGATGGTTCGTAGGCTCGTCTATAAGAAGAAACTCGTTTTCGCCTGAGAACAACACCGCCAGCATAACCTTGGTGCGTTCGCCGAAACTCAGGGTCGAAAAAGGTCTGTAAAGAAGCTCTGCATCAACTCCCAGTTCCGGAAGTTCTCTTAACACTCTCCAGCTTTCCACACCCGTCTTCCAGCCCTCCATCAGTTCATCTGCGGTTTTATCCATATCCGCCGCGGACACCTCATAAGGGAAATAGTCAAAAGCCGTCTCCCCGCTTATACTGCCGGAATATTCGTACTTTCCAAGCAAAAGATTTAAGAATGTTGTTTTTCCTTTCCCGTTTCTGCCGATAAAACCAAGCTTCCAGTCCGTATCCACGGAAAAAGATGTTTCTTCAAAAATATTATCAAAACTGCCTTCGTACGCAAAGGTAAGATCATTTACGTTTAATTGTGCCATATATACCTCCTTTGCCTGCAAAAAAAGGTCTGCTCCGCGTACGCAGAACAGACCCAATAAGCCCTGTATTATTCTTTTACAAGAACAAAGGGAATGAAGGTCATGATGATCTGATTCAAGCGTACACAAACAGCCTGCATGGTTTCGCAGGACTTAAACCTGATGTGTTAACTCAAATTTGATCATCTGATAAACATCTTCTCACCTTTGCACTTATGTGCTCTTTCTTTTTGATATGGCAGATTATAGCATTTAAAACGAAGGCTGTAAAGACTCTTCCCAACATCAAAATGCCATGTGCCTAAGTAGTTTGTAATGAAACCATGTGGGCATAGGTTCCGTTTTGTTCCATGAGGGAAGAATGATCGCCGCGTTCAACGATCTCACCGTCTGAAACAACAAGGATCTGGTCCGCATCTTTAATGGTCTTGAGTCTGTGGGCGATGACGAGAAGGGTCTTGTCTTTGCAGAGTTCCGAGATAGCCTCCTGAATTGCCCTTTCGTTGTCCGCATCCACGCTTGCGGTTGCTTCGTCGAGAATAACAATGGGTGAATCCTTAAGGATACATCTTGCAATGGATATTCTCTGTTTTTCACCGCCCGACAGGGAAGCTCCGCCCTCGCCGATAACAGTGTCGAAGCCCTTTGGAAGCTGCATTATGAAGTCATAGCATCTGGCCTTTTTCGCTGCTTCAAAAACCTCATCCTTTGTGGCATCGGGACGTCCGATCGCGATATTGTTGTAAACCGTGTCCTGAAAAAGATAGACTCTCTGGAATACCATGCTGATGCGGTTCATCAGGCTTCCGAGGGAAACCTCTCTGATATCTTCACCGTTAACAAGAATGCGTCCGCTCTTAACATCCCAGAACCTTGCCAGAAGTGAAGCGATGGTTGATTTTCCACCGCCGGAAGGACCCACAAGGGCCGTCATCGTGCCTTTCTTTATGGAAAAAGAAACGTTCTTAAGAACATCCTTCTCGGTGTACCCGAAGCTGACATTGTCATACTCGATCTCGTTTTCACCGATCTTGCCGTCTTTTTCATCGGACAGTTTCTTTTTGCCCGTATCATTTAATTCGGCCGCTTCAAATACTTCCTCGATCCTGTCGAGGCTGGCATTTGTAACGGTAAGCCTTGCCATCTGTCCGTAGTAGCTCTTGATGGACACAAACATGTCAAAAAGAAAGAGTGCCATTCCCACCATGTAAACATCGGAGATCTGACCTGCATTAAAGAGATATGCGCATAATGCAAGCACAAGTGCGGTTCCTATCCCGAATGTAAGATAAAGTGCCCTTGCCCAGGGGCTGTAGGCAATTTCGAAACCGATGCTTTCTTTGCAGCTCTTTTCAAATTCGTTCGTAAGTTTTTTTGACCTTTCACCAAGCATATTGTAGGACTTGATAATACCGATGCCTTCGGCAAAGTCTAACACCTCTTCGGTTAATGACTCACTGCCTTCCTGCTTAATGACGGAATGCTTCATTGTGGTCTTGAGCATAAGATTTCCCACCAGCACAAAGGCTCCCACAATGGCAAGGGATAAAAGCCCGAGCCTTATATCCATCACGAACATCATCACCGTCATGATCCCCTGGGAAATGATGAAGGTTACAAGTTCCGACAACACTCCCATACAGTTTTCTTCGATAAACACCATGTCGGTGGCAAGAACAGAACTGATCTTTCCGATATTTCCTTCGGTAAAATAACCCATGGGCAATTTCCGAAGATGATCGCCAAGCTTCAATCTCATGTCCGCAAATACCATATAACCTGCGGCAGACTGAAGGACATTTGTCAGATGTTCAAACACCGCCTGCAAAACAACACTTGCAAGAACTGCAACCCCAAGAAGGATGCACTTGTTTTTGTCCATCTCTCCCCGCATGAAAAAGCTTATGCATAAGAAGCACAGTATAAGGGGAGCTTTCATCATGATCCCTTTTAAAAAGGCCGTTATATATGCGCTTCTGATCCTTGCCTTGTACTTTCCCGTTATGCCAATAAGTCTGTGTAATATCTTTAACATGTTATCAAGCCTCCCTCACTTTCCATGTACTTGCTGAAACCGATGCATCCCACAATTTCTTGTATTCCGGACAATCGACCGTCAGTCTGTCGTGAGTATCCGCTGCAATGCACATGCCGTCCTTCATAACGCAGATCTTGTCGGCATTTTTTATTGTTGAAAGCCTGTGGGCTATAACAAGAACCGTCTTATCCTTGACTATCTCGTCAAGCGCAGCATTCATCTTCTCCTCGTTTTCCGGATCCATAAATGCGGTAGCCTCATCAAGAACAATGATGGGTGCATTCTTGAGTATCGCCCTTGCAAGAGATATTCTCTGGCGCTCTCCGCCGGATAACTGCTTACCGCCGTCTCCTGCCTGTGTATATATTCCCTCGGGAAATCTTTCAAGGAATTCATTGCACTGGGCTCTCTTTGCCGCCGCCAGAACTTCTTCTTTTGTGGCATCGGGCTTTCCTATCAGGATGTTGTCATACAGTGTCGTGTTGAACAAAAACTGTTCCTGGGAAACAAAGGCCACCCGGTCGTTTAAGGCTTCAAGAGTCATATCCGTAATGTCTTGTCCGCCTATGGTTATGCTTCCCGAACCGATATCGTAATAGTGAACAAGAAGCTTTGCCAGTGTCGACTTTCCGCTTCCGGATTCACCCACAAGTGCAGTGGTAGTACCCTGCTTGAGGGAAAGGCTGACACCGTGAAGCACTTCCGTATCTTCATAACCGAAATGAACGTCGTTGAATTCCACATCAAGATCCTTGCCCTTAAAGTCCGATGTTCCTTCTTTAAGGGGCGGATGATCCATAAGCTTTTCAAGCTCGGCGATCTTATAATCAAGTGCAGGGAATTTTCCCGCAAAGTTGAGAGCCTTTAATACCGACGGACCTACAGCAAAAGACATACAGAATACCAGCACCATCTTATCAAGCGTGATGGTCCCACCCAGAACCATCATTGATCCGAAGGGAAGCATAAGAAGAACAAGACAGGGCAAAATGCTTGAGTACATCGCCATCCAGGGCCAGCAGACTTTGTACCAGTTGATGGTAAAATCACGATAGTTTCTGACCATTTCACCGAAACGCTTGTAGGATTCTCCGTCTTTGTTAAAGACCTTCACCACTTCCATACCGTTTACGTATTCAATGATCATGTTGTTCATCTTTGCGGCGGATTCATAATAATCATTCATCTGCGCATATCCGGCTTTCATCATCATGCCCATGGCGAACATTCCGATAACTAACGGAACCAGGGATAAAAGACCGAGTCTCCAGTTAAAAACAAACATAAGGATGATTATGATGACCGGGATCGCGATATTTGCTATTCCCTCCGGAATGGCATGTGCCAGCAGCAGTTCCACCTGATCGATATCGTCCGTGAACACTTTCTTTATGCGTCCCGTTCCAAGCTCGGTGATATTGCCCAGGGGTTGCTTTTCCAGTTTTCCCTGAAGGGAGATCCTTAAGTTTTTCAGCGTGTTATAGGCGCTGATATGTGAAAACTCAAGTCCTTGCACATATGAGACCGAGAATACTATCTCGCAGGCGGCGATGATCGCAACCCTTGTCAATATGAACGAGGCCTCGATATGCTCCCCCCGTGTAAGTGGAGCGATTATCTGATACAGGAAAAAATACGGCAAAACATTTGCAATGATACCTATGGACATCATGATCACCGCCCAAACGGTATACTTTTTGAACTCACCTATATAAGGCGCTACTCTTTTGAACATTTCTATTCCTCCGCTTTATTACGATTTGGTTAGACTACGCTAACCAATAACAGAAAGTCCTCTTATGATGGGGAGGATTGTATTATGCGATTTTCCAGGATACCGCTTCTTTTCTTTCGCTGACGAAATCCTTGTAAATGCCGGGCATGTTCATCAGTTCATCGTGGGTACCCTTCTGAACGATCTTTCCGTCGGAAACCACAAGGATCTGATCCGCGTGTCTGACGGTCTTAAGCCTGTGAGCGATCATGATGATGGTCTTGTTCTTTGTAAGCTCTTCGACAGCCTTTGTAAGTTCGGCCTCATTCTCGGGATCCACGTTAGCTGTTGCTTCGTCGAGAATGATGATCGGCGCATCCTTCATAATGGCTCTGGCGATTGATATCCGCTGCTTTTCACCGCCGGAAAGGGACGCTCCCCCTTCGCCGATGATGGTATCGTAACCATCGGGCAGGCTCATGATGAAATCATGACAACGAGCCTTCTTTGCGGCTTCAATAACCTTCTCCATGGGTGCATTGGGATTTCCGAAACGAATGTTGTTGGCAATGGTATCTTCAAAAAGGTAAACCCTCTGAAAAACAAAACTGAAATTCTTCATAAGTGCGTCAAAGCTGTAATCTTTGACGTTCTTTCCGCCAAGAAGTACTTCTCCCGAGCCCACGTCCCAGAACCTTGCCATGAGGTTGGTAAGTGTTGTTTTTCCGCCGCCGGAAGGTCCTACTATGGCCGTTGTGGTGTTGGCGGGGATCTTTACGGATACATTGTCGATGATGGTCTTGTCCTCATATGCAAAGGAAATGTTCTTAAGTTCAATGTCCATCTGTGCAGGCGCCATATCCGATCCGTCGATGTCCATGGGAGGGATCGCAAGTACCTCGTTTGCTTTGTCAACGATGATGTTTACGTTTCTCATAAGTGCGGAAAAGCCGCCCATCATGTCGAGGCTTTCATAGATCATGAAGGAGGAGATCGTCATGATCACGGTGTACAGAAGGGGCATTGAGCCCGTGAGGTAAAAGTACACGGACAGAAGGCACATGACAACGCCTGTAAGCTTTGTTGCAAGGCCCTGAAGGAACATGAACGGAATAACCGTAAATTCCATTTTTGTGTCTGCAGCCTGCTTCTCGCTGATGGCACTTTCAAGCTTCTTTGCGGTCTTTTCCGTCAGGTTGAAGTTCTTGACCTCTGCAATACCCTGAATATACTCGATGACTGCGCTTACCAGCGTTTCACCGGCTTTAGCAGCTCTGGGCGCTACGGGAATGGTTGCCTTCTGCATCATTGTATTGAAGAAGGAGAAGATCAGTATTCCCGCAAGAAGAACAAGGGCAATGCGAATGTCAAAGAATGCAAGGAAAACAAAGATCACTGCGGTTGTAATGATACCCTGAGTCGTTATCATTACTACAAGGGTTGCCACATCCGCAAGCTGCTCCATGGTATTTGTTGTTATGTTTGTGATCCTTCCCAGGCTGTTTGCGTTAAAGAAGCCCATTGGAAGATATCTTAAATGTTCTGCTATCTCGATACGCTTTCCCGAGCAGGTATTGTAGCCCGCTTCGGTCTGAAGCATTGTTGTTTTTAATCCTACAAGGACCTGGCCCACTATGGAAACACACATGATCCCGAAAGAAGTCCATATGGTTGTCGTTGTCATGTTGTTATCAAGAATTCCCTGAATGATAACTGCTATGGCGGGGATCTTGACCATGGCAAACATTGCCTTTAATACACCCAGAAGCATGGCTGTCAAAAGTTTTCTTTTGTTGGTTTTATTTGCAAAGTCAAAATACATTTTTAAAGTACGAAACATTATGCCACCTCCGAATCTTTGGAAGAGATATGAGCTTCCCACATTTCCCTGTACAGGGGTGAGTTCTTAAGGAGTTCCTCCTGAGTTCCCTGTGCAGCCACATTTCCGTCATCGATCACGAAGATACAGTCGGCGGAAGCGATGGTTGAAAGCCTGTGAGCAATAACAATAAGGGTTCTTCCCGCAATGAGCTTTGCCACACTGCGCTGTACAAGAGCCTCATTTTCAGGGTCTGTGTAGGCAGTTGCTTCATCAAGGATAACCACCGGAGCATTCTTAAGCATTGCCCTGGCAATACTGATCCTCTGGCGTTCTCCGCCCGAAAGGTGACCGCCGGCTCCGCCGGTCTTTGTGTCGTATCCCTTTTCAAGGTTCATGATGAAGTCGTGACATCCGCAGGCTTTTGCTGCATTTATAACCTCTTCATCGGTTGCATCGGGATTACCCATTCTGATGTTTTCCATTACGGTCTCATCAAAGAGGTAGTTATCCTGAGAAACGTATGCGATATTTTTGTTGTAATCCGCAAGCGGGATCTCTTTTACGTCAACACCGCCGTAGGTTACAAAACCGCTGTCGGGATCCCAGAAGGATGCTATCAGTTTTGCGATGGTTGACTTACCCGATCCGGAAGGACCAACGAGGGCATTGACGGTACCCTCTTTGATGGTAAGGTTCACACCGTGAAGTACTTCCTGCTCATTGTATCCGAAGTGAACGTCCTTAAACTCTATTGTGTTGCCCTGCGTTTTCTTTTTACAGGTGTCGGGGCGGGTAAGCTCTCTCTTTCCGAGAATGGAAGTTGCTTCCGTTATGATGGAACCGGTCTTCTTTAAGTTATCAAGATGTCCCGCAACTACCATGAAAGGCGATACAAGGCCGAGGGTCAGGATTATGAGAAGCATTGCGTCCGTTCCGTCGATCTTGCCCTGCATATAGAAAAGACCTGCGAAGGGAAGAAGTGTCAGAAGCTGTGCAGGCAAAAGGGTAAGGGCCAGGTTCTGCCAGACATTGCATCTTCTCATCCAGTCGATGAAGCAGTCCGCGCCTTCTTTTGCCGCATGGATGAACTTTTCGTATGAGGTTTTTGTTTTTCCGAAGGCTTTGATGACTTCGATTCCGTTGATGTATTCAACCGCCGTATCATTTAAGGCCTTGGTCTTGACGATGGTGTTGTTAAAGCTTTCCTCGGAGCCCACCATCATCAGGCTGTAAAAGACCATTCCCACGGGAACGCTTATCAGCGAAAGAAGTGTGAGTTTCCAGTTTATGGTAAACATGATCACGAGGATTCCGATGGGCACGATGGCATTTGAGATCATCTCGGGGATGATGTGTGCAAGTGTTGTTTCTATGGAATCGACTCTCTCTACGATGATGTTTTTATATGAACCCGATGAATCCTCCAGAACATCACCGAGAGGCATGAGGCTTAATTTCTTTGTAAGTCGTCTTCTGATCTCCGCAAGAACTCCGAATGTAGCCTTGTGGGACATTGTGGTGGATATGCTGTGAAAGGCTTTGTTGATGAGCCAGCATAACGAAATGATGCCGCACTGTGCAAGGTAAAAGCTCATCTTTTTTTCTCCGTCGATAAGCGCCCTTACGATCTTCGCCACAAAGAAGTAGGGCACAAAACCTGCGATAACGCTGATGGTTGCGAATATGATACTCAGGATATATGCGCTTTTGTTCATTCCGGCAAATTCAACGATCCAGCTGAGTGTGGATCTCTTTTTGGTACTTTCCATAATCCCTTCTTTTCCTCCGTTTCTATTGATTGATGCGCCGTTCGTAAGTTAGCGTTTGCTAACCACTGTTTGTTTTAAAACCCCGCCTTTTCGCGGGGTGTGATACCTATAATTCAAAATACGCTTTCCATGCGGGGCCATAGAAATTCTCCACCGTTTTTGCAAAGTGAAGGGCCTCCTCTTTGGAAAAGCCGTGAGTAACCGTCTGGAACAAAGCTTCGATGCAGGCGGTCACAAGAAGGTGGAATTCCTTCGGATCGATATCCTTTACATGAATACCGTTCTTTTTGATCTCCTCCATGTACCGAAGCGTTACCCTCTCCTCGAGATTTGCTATGTCATGTTTGAAGTTTTCGTAAACGGAACCCTTTGACTTGCAGATGATCAATTCGAATTCTTCAAGATGATCGTAGATATATTCCATCGCTCTGACAAGCTCACCCTTTGAATCGCTCACATCAGCTTTCCTGTTCTGAGAAAGGTCATCGAAATACTCCGCCTCGATCTCATGGTACAGATCCATAAGTCCGTCCAGGGCAGGTTTCACAAGGGATGAAAACATCTCCTCCTTGCCGGGGAAATGTTTGTAAAGGCCGGAAACGCTCATATTGCAGGCAGTCGCGATCCGCCGCATTGACGCTTCCTCGTAACCGTAGCGTTTGAATTCCTCAAAAGCCGCCTCTACGATCTTTCCATGATTTTCAGTCTTATCTCTCGGCATGTTATCTCCCGTTTGAATGATAAACATTAAAAGCGAACAGTGTACGCTAACACATTCGTTAGAGTACACCGTTCGCTTACCATTGTCAAGCATATATTTTATTTTTTATCCCAAGGCAACGTCCAACGCCATCATCAGCGTAAAGCCCAGTGCAAACATGACAACTCCGATGTTTGAATGTTCACCTTCGGACATTTCCGGGATCAGTTCCTCTACAACCACGTACATCATGGCGCCTGCCGCGAAGCTTAAGAGATAAGGCATTGCCGGCAAAAAGAAGCCTGCTGCCAGTATCGTAAGCAACGCTCCCACAGGCTCAACCGCACCGGATAAAGTTCCGCTAAGAAATGCTTTTCCTTTGGAGCTTCCCTCCGCACACAGAGGCATGGATATTATCGCTCCTTCCGGGAAGTTCTGGATCGCGATACCCAGAGCCAGTGCAAAAGCCCCGCCTGCGGTTATCATCGAATTTCCCGAAATAAAGCCGGCGTAAACGACACCCACAGCCATTCCCTCGGGCAGGTTATGGATCGTTACGGCAAGTACCATCATTGTGGTCCGTTTCAGTTTGGATTTTGGTCCTTCTGCTTTATCAGCATGCATGTGAAGATGGGGTATCACCGAATCTATCAGCAAAAGAAACAGTATGCCAAGCCAGAATCCGATAGCTGACGGAAGAAACGCAAGTTTCCCTTTGTCCGCTGCCAGCTCCATGGCCGGTATAATAAGGCTCCATATTGAAGCGGCCACCATCACTCCGGCGGCGAATCCCGTGAGAGCTCTCTGAACCTGTCGGTTCAGTTCTTTCTTCATAAAGAAAACGCAGGCGGATCCCAACGTGGTTCCAAGAAACGGGATCAAAAGACCCATTGCCACATCTTTGATCATGTCGATTCCTCCTTAAATGCAGGATAATATCAAACAGTTTACATATTCAGTTTCGCGCAATGGAGGGGTGGTAGTCAAGGATTATTATTTTGATTTCTTCGTATCACCATTTGCGTTTCCAGGGAATGCAGCGATTTACATGTTTTTTGTATTCCACATATTCCTCACCATAAAGATCAAGCAGCCATTTTTCTTCCGGCATTCATTGATATACACTTGATTTCCTTTCAGGCTCGCATATTGTTATTTCACACATCTGAAGTAGACCATTGACCCATCTACGTGATAATCTACCTCAGAATACAACTTGTTAAGTATCTTCAGCAGCTGATCTTCGTTGGGAAACGGAGGTGTGAACCAGCCTTTCTTTGCAAGTATGTTTTTAACCAGCCAATCCGTGCGTTTTGACTTTCCCTTTATATAAAAACAAGCTATAAAGCTGCCGCCTTTCTTTAGTACACGGTTTGTTTCCCTGAATGCCTTTTTCTTGTCGGGGAACGCATGAAAACCATTCATACTCATGACAATATCGCAGCTTTCGTCAGCAAGCGGCAGTTGCCCGACATCTCCCTGAATAAAGGAAATATGTGTACAGTCTTTAAGACGTGCCTTGGCTTTTTCAAGCATATCTTCACTGTAATCAAGGCATGTGATCTTTGCATTTGAAAGAGATCTCCACTTATCTTCCGTAAATACCGCAGTTCCTACCGGAACATCCAACAGATGTCCGTCAAATCCGTCCGGGACATACAACAATACCTTCCTTGCAATCTCATTATCGTCTGTTCCGCTCCAAAAGAAGCGTATGTACATCCTGCTGAAAAAACTGCCCTGTGTCAGTACATCGTCATATATGTTTTTAGACGCGTGATAAGCGTTTTGAATCTTGTCAGCCATTTTATTGTCCTCCTATACATTCTTTGTAAAAAACTCACATATCCATGCCGCAAGAGCGGATGCAGCAGGAAAGATCACCAAAAGTTTCAGTAACTGACTCTTGATGTTATAACCATATTTTCTGTTGGAATACACGCTTTCCACTTCCGGGAAATAGAACTGGAAGAAGTGAAACTTCATAAGAAGAAAATAATCGAAACAGATCATGTCATAGAGCTTGTATACAGTGAAGATAAAAACGAATCGGAAAAAGAACTGCCAAAAAGAAAAACCGCTTCTGAAACCATCCCAGACAGAGATCACTCCAACTCCTATGATCATAAGAAAGCTGAATACCATAAGGGTCCAGCCGATGGTTCTGGCTCCGTAAAAAAGTTCCTTGTCCCTGGGAAGCAAAGCTTCCTGCGCTTCTTTCGGTGCCGAAGAAAAGAACTTCTTATCCTGAATAAATGCCACTGCGGCTAACATCATAAGCGTGATCGCCACGCAAAAAACAATTGCAAGAAATATCGTTAACAACATCGTCTGTTATTCTCCCACCTTAACAGCACGTTCTATTCCCCGTGCGAACCTTTCCGGATTAAAGGGTGCAAGGCCACCATGTCCCACATTCTCGATCTTTCTGAAAATGGTGCAGGGAAAGGCTTTCTTTATGTAGGCTGTATCAGCCCGACGATCCTTAACTTCCTTTTCTGCGACCCAATATTCTATATGCCTGCAATCGGTATGATAATCCTTAGGCATTGAATAGTTGTTACAGGATTCAAAGGTCCGCCAAATGGTCTTAGCGCTGATCATCTTTAACACCTTTGCGGCGTACTGAACATCCTCTTCCGACAGTTCATCCGTTGAGAAGGCCTTTTCCAGAAGCTTTGCTCCGCCAAGTTTGCCCGTATAGATCAGCAGGAAATCCTTGATCGCAATGAATCTTGTGATGATCCATGGAAGCTGATAAGGCGTGATCCCGCCATCGATAACCGCACTTTGAATCTTCAACCTGTTATCAGCCAGCATCCTCGCAACAATGCTTCCTCCCATTGAACAGCCGTACACACATGCGACATTCCCAAGATCATTCTTTATAAGCCATTCTTCAAGATCCGCCGATATCTCTTCAACACTCGTAAAATCGCTCTTAACATCAGGATCGTATCCCGGAATCGCCGGAATGACGAGATGATACTTCTCTTCCAAAAGCGGAATGACATATTCAAAATAATCCCACATCACTATGGAAGGATGTATCAGCACTATGACATTTTTGTTTTCTTTCCCGAATTCATGTATGGTCATGCTCATCACTTAAACTCAACCTTCACAATTATCATTTTTACAAAGCTGTCGCAGAATCTGATCATTAGTTTGTGAAATAAACCAACCTCGCGATAAATGTCCCTATAGCCACGCATGTAACTCTTAGCCGATACTCTTTTAAAATCCCTGTTCCAGCTTTCAAGTTCTGCATAGCTCTCTATGGAAAAGAACGCACTCACATCCTTTATTCCCGCTTCTTTGAGCCAGGTTTTGGTCATCATCTTTGCACCGCGTTCATTGCAGGCATCAAAGACCAGCACCGCTTTCGGAAAACGTTTGGCCATCTTGGAAAAAAGTGCTTTGACATCCTCGGTTTTGAAATAATAAAAAACGCCGGTAGCATAAAAGATCGCGCCATCTTCTGCATCGATTTCCTTAAACCACCCCTCGTCATTTAAATCATAACCGAGATTCTTTTCGCGTTCTTTTTCCGGAAGAAGTTCATTTCTGACCTTTATCACATCCGGCATATCGATGTTGTAGCCTTTGCAGGTTCCGTTGTCGCACTTTCGGAAAGTGTCATCCAGTCCGCAGCCGAGATTGACTACCGCCGCATTCGGATGCGCTTTAAGATAATCCTTTACTTCACAGGCAATATCAAACTGCCGCTGTGCAACCTCGAGGGCACCGAACAGCCCCACGCCGGATTCCATTCTCTTGCCCTTTTCCTCAAAATCGTAATCAAGCATGCTGCAGATACGCTCCGCCTCGGGATCCTTAAAAAGATCCGGAAAACGGTCGGAACAAACCTTTCTTCCATAAAGAGGTATGATCAGAGTTTCCTGCACGGTATTCTTTTCAATATGGTATTTCTCCATCTTTTATCCCCCTTTTCCTTAAGCGACCTTAAATCACTGCATTCCAAATAAGCCCCCCATTATCAGCTTAAAATCTCGTATCCCAGATCCGTGATTGCTTTGTTTAGTACAGTATCCGGGATGTCCTTTCCAAGTTTCACCGTGGCCTTCTTTCCCCTGAGGCTCACTTTTGCACTCACTCCGTCTATGGAATTCAGTGCGTTCTGTACGCGCATAGCGCATTTTTCACAGGTCATTCCTTCGATATTGATAACTTTGGTTGAAATGACATTCGAAAGTTTCTTGGGTTTTACCGCTTTCTGGCTTCCGCCTCCGCAGCAGGAACCCTCGCCTTTAAAGTGAGGGATCGAGCCCTTTACCGCAAAGAAAACGATGATCAGAAGTATTGCAATGATAATGATGTTTGAAATTACAGGGTTCATACTACCTCCCAAAGTGTTCCCATATTATCGTCGGCATTTTTAGGTATGCAGCCTTTGCAGACAGCGGCACTTCCTTCGCATCCGCTGCAGCCCGAACAGGAACCGCAGGTTCCCCCGCAGCCTTCGGGCTGCGGGAGTCCCTGCACTCTTTTTATTGCTCCGATATGTTCAAGATATTCAAGCTGTCTTTCCACATCCGCCTTGTCTGTCTTCAGTTCGAAAGCCAGCATCTCGACGGTACGGCTGTTGCCGTCTTTTAAAAGATTCAGCAATTCTGTCACAACAAGCCTCCCTTAAAAGATCAGTAATCCAACGTGGTATGCCACGCAGGCAAGAAGAAGTGCGACAACCGTATAATAAAGTGCGATCTTCAATGTCCACTTTACGGAATGTATCTCCTGATATGTGGCTGCAAGTGCTACCACGCAGGGAAGGTTGAATGTGATGGCAAAAATGAACGCAAGTGCTTCCGGCTTGGAAACATTTGCAAGTAACAGTTCGTTAAGGTTGGCTGCTCTGGCAGCTCCGCTCATTGCTGCGGCAAAGCCTTCACCATAAGATGTTCCGGCGTATAATGCGCTGATAACGCCCACTGCGCCTTCTTTTCCCACTGATGCGGCAATAAAGGCGATGAATAACTGCCAGGGAAGACCAAAGAACTTTGTTACAGGCTCAATCGCCGTTCCGACTCTGTAAAGGATACTTGTATCAGTTTCACCGCTTCCGTAGCTTAAAAGCCAGAAGATAAGGCACACGATAAGTACCACCTTTACCACACGGAAGAATGTATCCTTCGTGCGGCCAAACACATAACGAAGTAACGCACCCCACTTGGGTTTGTGATAAGGAGGAAGCTCCATGATCATTCCGCATCTGTCTTCCTTCTTTACAAGTCCTTTTCCGAAGATCTTTGCGGTGATCCACATATGAAGGATCATCACAAGAAGAATAACAACGATGACCAAAGGAGCGCCCAAACCGAAGAAAACGGTTGAGAGCATGGGGATTATCGCCCATGCGGCGCCGCAGGGAACCGCCCATGCAAGTGCAATGGTAAGAACCTTCTGTCCCCAGTTATCGATGACTCTCGCGCCGGCAGCGCCGCCCATCGTACAGCCGAAGCTTACAAGGAAAGGCATCACCGATTTACCCTGAAGTCCGAGTCTGCCCATCGTATTGTCAAACACATATGAAATACGTGCCATGATACCGACTTCCTCAAGAAGGCCGAATACAAGTGTCACACCCAAAACAAATCCCAGCATCTTTATAACGTATCCCATGGACTGAAGCACTACGTCACAGATGAGGCCTGTAAGAATGTCAGGAACTGCTGCATTTACCAGTGCATCATGTACGACATTCTTTAGCATATCCACCACTGAACCAAGACCCATTATGGGAAGAGCGGGAATAAATGAAGCTATAAGTCCCAGAATTACAGTAAGAACAACAGCCGGTTTTCCCCAGACTTTACTGGTGTATATCCTGTCAAGTTTTCCGAGGCTTACGGATGTTTTAGGCTTGTTCACAACTCCTGTAAGCAGTTCGTCGATCCATTTAAACTTGCATTCACCCGTAGCAATTGCTCCACCGCTGTTTTTCGAAGCTGCCTCAAGCTTTGAAAGACTGTCTTTTGAAAGGGCTTCATTGAGCTTTGCAGATACGACTTTGTCACCTTCGATATACTTGGCCGTAAGCCACATGGGTGTGCAGCCTGACAAAGCCTTCTCAGAGATACTGCTCTTGATATCGTTGTAGCCCTCTATCTTCTCGTATTCTTTTTCCAGTTCTGATACATTAATGCGAGTTTTACCTTTAAGTGCACGCTCTAAAGTTTCATAAAACTTGTCATAGGCTTTTGTGTCGGTTGCCGAAAAGAGCATGACCGGTATTCCCAGTTTCTTTTCAAGCACATTCACATCTATGCTCTTGCCCTGATCCTTTGCAACGTCTTCCATGTTCAGAACAAGAAAACAGGGTGCATCAAGTCCCGCATAATCTGCCAGCATAAAGAGGCTTCTCTCAAGCTGGGAACTGTCGGCAAGGATGCATACAACATCGGCCTTTCCGGAAGTGATGAAATCTCTTGTTATGACTTCTTCATCGGAATTTGCGGACATACTGTAGGAACCGGGAAGGTCCGCAACCTCATAAGTCGTACCGTTGTGTGCGAAAGAACCTTCTTTTTTCTCTACAGTCTTGCCGGGCCAGTTACCCACATGCTGCCTCATACCCGTAAGAGCATTAAATACCGTTGATTTTCCCGAGTTGGGCTGTCCCAAAAGGGCTATGGTAGCTGCACTCATCTCTTCACCTCCTCAACCTCAATACCTGCGCATTCACTACGTCCGAGACTGATCATTGTGTCTCTTGAGTAGATCAGGATGGGACGGTTTTTGTCATTCTTTATGACGCTTAACTTACATCCCGGTGTGAGGCCTATGGAAGTGCTCCTTCCGATGAACCTCTGATCGCCGTGGAGGTTTTTCACCACCGCTTCGGCGTTCTCTTTGAGTTCGTTGATACTCATAACTTTTTCTCCTCCGTTGTATCTTTCTCTTTATATGAAAAATTGCTCATATAAGTTATCACTATTTCGCTTCAGTTAGCAATTGCTAACCAATAGCGATCATAGATTACCGCAATTGATTTCATCTGTCAAGGCATCAGATCCATAAAAAATGGGGAGTCCGTTTGGACTCCCCAAAGTTTATAACCTGTTGTTCTTTACTTGTTCACCTTCCATTTTGCATAGAAGATCTTGTTTCCGGTTGTTCCCGGCTTAAGGTCTGTCGCTTTCTTTTTGCAGGCCTTGTCGGTGTAGAATCCGAGGAAAGTATAACCTATGCGTTCAGGCTCCATATGCGTGTAACCCGAATCAACAGTATAGGCATGTTCTATCGTTAAATCCATTAAGACACCGTTCATGACATACTTAATGCTGTATGTATCCTTCTCCCATACTGCGTAAAGTGTCTTTGTCTGGCTATAGTAACCCAGACTCTTTACCTTAAGGTCTTCACTGTCCGCATCGGATACTTTTGATGCATTCTCATACTTGACCTCACCGTTTCTGGATGTTGCCCAGCCCTTAAAGGTATAACCGTTTATCTTAAAACCGTTTCTGGTAAGTATCTTTGCGGTTCCCCAGGTAAGCGTTGTTTTTCCTGTCTTACCTTTTGCTACTGTGCCCTCCGGTGCATTTGCATCGAATGTTACGGTGCACTTAAGTCCGGTCCACTTTGCATAAAGTGTGATATCGCCCCTCATGGTCTCAGATATCTTCTTAACAGACTTCTTAAACTTAGCATCCGAATACCATCCGCCGAACTTATAACCGCTCTTAGTCGGCTCGACTAAGGTTGCACCTGTTCCATAATTATAAGATGAAGGTGTACCGAAGGATAACCTGCCTCCGTTTGTCTCATAAGTGATGTTGAAATCTTTTCTCCATACCGCATAGAGGTTGAGCGGGAATAAACCATCGATACCCGTTATCTTCTGCTTGTCTGTAAATACAACCTCATCGGCAGATTCATCGGTATCCCATCCCATGAATACATATCCATCACGGTTAAAGCTGTTCTTCGTAAGCGCCTTAGCATCTCCGAATACCATTGACTCATTAGCCATGGAACCGGTTGCTTCATCGTGTGCCTTGTTAAAGATAACCTCATAAGCTTTTTTCCATTTTGCGTAGATATGTATAGTACCGTATAATCCTTTTGTTTTGGTAAGCTTCTTTGTAAGGTCTTTGTCCGAATACCAGCCTGCAAATTCATAGCCCTCTCTCGTAGGTGCATCAGGAAGAACAAACGCTTCTTTCTCTGAATTGTAATAGTATTCGATATCTGAAACAGTTCTTCCGCCGTTGGTATTAAATATTGCGACATATTTCGTCCTAACCCAGACTGCTGAAAGGATCACAGTCGTTTTCCCGGATTCAAGGTTGCTGACAACGGTTTCAGGCTGATAAATGGTCTTGTCTGCCTTAAAGGCATCGAATGCCTCTTCACTTTCAAGTGCTGCGGCACTTCTTTTGTAGGAAGAAGAAACCCAGCCGGCAAAACGGTATCCCTTCTTAACATAAATACATGAAGGAATCGTCACTGACTCGTCATATTTGACCGAAGAGTTTTTCATCTTTCCGGATCCGCCGTTGCCGTCTAACTTTAAGGTGTAAACTACAGGTTCCCAGCGTGCAAAGAGGGAAAGATCTCCTGTCGTGGATTTGGTTATCTTTGTAAACTTCTTTGTAAATCCTGTATCAAGATACCAGCCCTTAAAGGTATAGCCTGTGCGTACAGGCGTATGAAGATTGACAGCCTGTCCATATGTATACGAAGAAGGCATAGCTTTTCCTTCGGCATATGCTCCACCGTTAAGATCTGCACTTATGGCAAAAGTTTTCTTCCATACCGCATAAAGAGTAAGTTCCCCGTTTATAAACCTGTCAATATAATCCTTAAAGTTTACAACCTCTTTATCCTTAAATTCAACCGCTCCGTCGGGAGTGAAGGACCAGCCCATGAAAGCTCCCGCATCCTTAAAGGCACATTTCGAAAGAGTCTCGTCAATGCCGTAATAAACGGTTTGATCATTCATCGAACCGCCCTTTGAATTTCCGTTTCCTTCAAAGTGTACGGTATATGGAGTAAGCTCCCATCTTGCATAGAAATCCTTATTTCCGGTGGATCCTTTGGTCACATCCGAAGCCGCTGTCCTATGATCGGGGGTAGTATACCAGCCGGCAAATGTAAAGCCTGTGACAGCCTTTATGTTTTCTGCTGTGGGAAGCGTTACTGTGTCGGAATAAATATCATATCCCGTTACCGGTGTGAATTCATCCTCAAAATCCCCACCGGATAAGTGCCACCTGATGGTATATTCCGCAAGCGTCCATTTTGCATACAGCTCTACGGACGCATCTTCTCCCGCGATGTTATAAACGGCTTCTTTATCAGAGTATATTGCTTTTCCGTCTGCGGTAAGCGCCCATCCTTCAAATACATATCCGTCACATTTGAATGTGTTTGCTGCAAGCGGTACGTATCTGTTGGTCGCAATCTTCTGATTCGTTTTCGTGTTCGTTTTATCGGTTACAGGATAGTTTGAATTAAAGAAAACTTTGTAATTCTTATCTGCCTTTATTACCCTGAAGGTATGTTCGGAATCATATACTACTTCATCGATACCCGGGATCTCATATCCGAAAATATATGTTCCCTTTGCCGGATATGTAAATAAGCACATATGCTTGTATGTATCATATACCTTATAGCTTATACCGTATCTTGCGAAATCCTCGTATCCAACCTCAACATCCCCTGCTTCGGTGGTAAGAGTTATTACCGCACCGATGGGAGCAGGTTTCACCACACCGTATTCAAAAGTCGTTTTTTGTGGAGCTGTGGTTACTTTAGCCCGCAGAGTCGGTGAAACTTCATCAACCCATATCGTGCAAGGAGCGGAATGTGTATTATCGAAGAAATTATTTGACAACACCAATGCAACGGTCTGATCAATCTCGCTTGTATATTCAAAAGCTTTGATCATATTGTTGTATTGCGATTCTACAAGCAATTTACCTGAGGTATCGTATATATTGTAAGAATATTCTCCGGTACCGTTGAATCTGTAGGTCTTACCTGCACTAAGGTTCACAAAATACTCGGGAGATCCATAACCACGATCCTCATCATTCAAAGGAAGGACATATTCCTTTCCAAATGGTATCGTAAGGGATTCTCTTGAAACTACAGAGACCTTTAACAGTTCACGGTTTTCTACATCGATGGTACTGTAAGGGACAATTATGGAATAATAATAATCCTCCCCTGCGATATACTCATTTGCATACTTTCCGTCTTTACCAAGGTACTTGCCGACACCAAGCTCATAATAATCCCATGTCTCATCGTTTACCTCACACTCAAGTGTTGTGCCGTCTTCAAGTGTAAGCAGAAGTTCTATTCCGGCATCGGGCCAGTTATAGCGGTTGAGGGCATCTCCGGCGGGAACCTTATTGACAAGAGGACCTGAAAGTACCTTTATACCCTCTATTCCGGGAATGTTCTCAACGCTGATCGTAGTGCCGGTGGTGTATACCTTAAGGAAATATGTCCCTGTTTCCTTCGCCTTATAATTGTACTGGGAATCCAAATATATTGACTTATATTCAGTGTCATACAGGCACACGGTTTGATAGTAATTGAGGCCCGTGGTAATTCTGTAAGTTTTCCCGGCTGTAAGTTCCATGGCTATCAGGTAAAACGGCAGAGCTGCACCATTCTCATCTTCGGATGTGTACCCACCATCGGACAGTTTCCGCATGTTGCATTTTAATGAGATATCTGTTCCGGGTGTGATTGTGCCATCTATCTCATAAGGAACAACGGAATATGTAATATCCGTATAGATATCCTTTTTATTCTTAGCGGATAACCTCCAATAGTAGTTACCTACCTTAAGTTTTCCGTATTCATCTGTGCCGTTGTCCGTATAGTTGATAAGATCAAACAATTGATAGAATTCATTCGTGCCGTACTCGACTGTATCACTTTCCGTTCCGTCATCATATACGATCTTTGCGGACAGGCCGGTTAATTTCAATTCTTCAAATCCGTAAACAAATTCCGTATCCAAAGGCTCTTTGACCATCTTTATCTCTTTAGGCAAAGCGCCTTCACTCAGGGTCAGAACGATATCCTTACTGGTCTGAAGATCTATATAATATCTTCCTGCGGTTGTTACAGTAAAATACTGTCTCGTTACAACATAGCTGTTTTTATTTATTCTTTTGCAGTCTGCATCAAAGATACGAATCGCAAACTCTTCATTGCCTTTTGCGTAAAGAGAATAATCTCCCGGCTCAAGATCCATGTAATAAACTGCGGATGCATAGATATCGTCGGTATAGTAGCTGCGTTTCGTTGTCGCGTTGACATTGACAGAGGCATCCTTTTTTATTTCCGGTATATCCTTCCAGCTTTTTACCGTGACGGGATAACTGCATGTTAACTCTTGGCCCGATGTATAGAACTTTACGATATAGTCCCCTGCGGGATAACCGGTCAGATCATTTTTCCAGGGTAACGGTCCTGCAACATAATTACCCGATACATCGCACACTCTGTAACTTATACCGTAACTGCCGTTTTTAACCTTGTAATAGTCGATGTTCTCAGTGGAATCGTCCTCGTAAGTGATCTTAAGAGTCGTGTTTACGGGATTTAACTGATTGCCGTCGGTGAATAACTCGTAAAATCTGTCTTCTTCATCATTTTCCGAAATATCAATCTTCTTTATGGATTTTACGGTCTCTGCCGAAACTTTCACATCGCATTGATTGAGAAAGCTTAAATAATATGTCCTTGCTTCTTTTGATTCGTTTTTAAGTATAAAATTGTCGGTCCTGTCGTAAACCGCATCATAGGTTGGATAAGCTGCATCTCCTTTGAAATAGTAGGGAGTTATTCCAAAGACATACCATTGTTCATAGCATTCTTCTTCCTTTTCAAATGCAACTTTTACTGATTTACCCGCCGGCACAACAAGCTTTAAGTGATTAGCTTCATAATCCTCATAAAATTTGCCACTCGTTATATGGAGTGCTTCACCGTCAACAGTAAGCTCCGACATGTTCTCATCCGGGAGAATCTTTATGGGAAAATCAGCATACGCGCTGTCCAACCAAACGCGCACAGTATATTCTCCCACCTGGTTGTACCGGTCCGAGTCAATCTCTTTCCCCGATTTGTCCAGCACCTGACATGTACAGAAGTTATCAAACATATTAAAAGGTACATCGTCAGCCGACCTTCTGCCGTTGTAGACATGCTTCTTTATCTCCTGTTTACCATTGGAGTAAGTGATCTTAAGAGTGAGTCCGTTTAAATAATCACCCCCGACAAATGTGTACATGCCGTAATTCATGCCGTAATAAAACTCAGTAACATAAGGAGGCGCCACTAACTCAAGCTTTTCCGCAGTCACACGATCTTCTTCGTCATAATCTGTGATAACACTGTCCTCACCGGATACACTTGAAGCCTCTTCCTCCTTAATATCATCAGTAATATTCTCATCTGTCGAGACAACTGCCGGATCGTTTGGCGTAACATCCGAATATGCCTCTTCAGACAATACAAAAGGCACTGCCGCATTTCCCGAATAGTCCGACGCATAAGCACCGGTTTCGGAAAAAAGCATGAGCAGTGCCAGTACAAAAGAAATACTGCGTTTAAATCTCATAAAAACTTTTCCTCCTCATATGGAAAAATAAAACTGTATGCTTAATATACTCTCATCCCCCTATAATTTCAAGATTTTCGCGAAAAATGCAAGACAGTCTATACTCCCGTAGAAAATGTGATTATCATCATAATACAGAAGAATAAAGCAAAGGATATCGTTCCCTTATCCGAGTGCTCCTCAGTATACATTGAAGGGATATTTTCCTCAAGAACAAGGAAAGCTATCGCGCCGCCGGTAAGGGCCATCATGAATAAAAGGATACCCGGGAAGGCAGTAACAAGAATGATCATTGCTATTCCCAAAAGGGGTTCGATGATACCCGAAAGTACGCCCATCAAAAAGGACTTTCCTTTTTCTTCGCCACCCGACCTTATGGGAGTGGAAACAAAGATTCCTTCGGGGATGTTCTGTACGGCGATGCCTACTGTAAGGGCAAATGCTGCTGCCAGAGAAACTTCCTCCGCTCCGTTTATGGCTCCCGCAAACATGATGCCTACAGCCATTCCTTCGGGAACATGATGAATGACCTCGGAAAGCATGACTTTAAAGGAGTATTTAAGACTGCTTGAAGGACCTTCTTCTGCTTTTAAGAAGAAATGTGCATGGGGCACTGCCTTATCAAGCAGGTACTGGAATGCAACACCGATGACAAATCCCAAAGCCGCGGTTATGACTTTGCCCGCAAGGATGGAAGGATACAGAAGGGTCCACATGGAACATGCCATCATGATACCTCCTGCCATGCCCATCAGTATCAGTTTGAAGGCTTCTTTGATATCTTTGTCCGCAACAAAAACAAGAGCGGATCCCAGCACCGTTCCGACAAAGGGAATGAGAAGTCCGAAGAGCACATCTGTGTTGCCCATGAAATCAAGGACTCCAAAATGCTCAAGCAATATCTTAAGTCCGATAAAAACAAGGACAAATCCGCCGGCGGCTTCCGCTCCCGACTTAAATCTCATGCCGAAAGCATTTCCGATCCTTACACCGCAGCATGAAAAAACAAAGGTCGTAGCCATGATGATACTACAGCCGATGATTGTATTTACAAGTTCCGATGCATCTATAAGCGATACGGGAACTGCCACGAAAGTGATACCTACCGCAAGGGCATCGATGGAGGTTGCAACTGCGAGCATAAACATGGACTTCACGTCAAAGCCCGCTCTGGTTTCTTCTTCCTCGGAAGAAAAAGCCTCTCTGATCATATTTATGCCGATGATAGACAACAGTATGAATGCAAGCCAGGGGGCTATCTTATTGATTATGAACTCAAGCCTCGACCCCAGTATGTAGCCTATAAAAGGCATCAGTCCCTGGAAAAAACCGAACCATATTCCGCATAACAATATCTGTTTGATATTGGCTTTTTTTGTTTCTATGCCCTTGCATATGGAAACGGCAAAAGCATCCATGGAAAGTCCCACTCCGAGGAGCAGCAACTCGATCAGACCCATAACAGTTTCTCCTGTAACTGAATTTATAACCCTTAATATATTACAACATAATACCGTTTACAACTGCGCGAACTCTGTGGTGATGGTAGAGTTCTTCGTTCGGAGCCATGTTATGCATATAGGCTACGGAAAACTTGTCGACGGGATCTGCCTCAACCCAGATACCGGTTCCGCCTGTCCAGCCGAAATTACCGATATGTCCGTTGTGACCAAACATCATATTATTCTTTTATCTTCAAGCCACTGCACCGACTTCTTCAATGCTTCTATGGTCTTGGTCTCAAGAACGCACCTTGCATTTCTGCTCTTTGCAAGTCTCAATCGGTCTTCAAGATCGATCTCTCCATCCCCCAGAGCCAAGTGATTTTTAGGCGGATTCTCCGATCCGTCATGAATGTGAAAATGCATCAGACGTTCTCCGTGCTCCTTGATAAAGGGCACATCCTTTTCACCCGTTGCCTTGGAATGACCGATATCCCATGTCAGACCGAAAACAGGACTCTCAAGAAGATACTCTATTGCCCTTTTCTCGTACTCTCTGAACCCATCGGTGTTCTCGATCACTATCCGTATATCACTGTCACCGATCCATTGCTCGCATTTGGCCCTGAAGTTCTCAAAGGACTTCATATATGAATCAAAATCCCGGTCATACATCTGCACCTTTCTGTCGGGCAGAGTGATGTAGATACCATGATTCATATGCATATTCAGCGTTAGCGGCTGACTGCTGTCTCCGTATTTGTCTCGAAGAACAACAAACTTCTTCACCGTCTCCACAGACCTTCTGACGGTTTCAAGATAAGCCTTCGAAACAAGGCTGTTGAAATCCGCGATGTTAAGGTTCTCATCCAGATGAACAGTATAATAGATCCCTGCCTCTTCAGCCGGACCGATAAACAAGTCCGTCTGTTCAAGCCTGTCCGCCTGATATTCGGGAAAGTTCATGTTAAGCTCTATAAACTTAAGCCCCAGACTCCTGCAAAGAGCAACGTTTTCTTCCGGTGTTTTATTTTCTATAAGTGTAGGCATTCCAAACTGTAACATTTATTTCTCCTTAAATATCCTTACTCAATCCGCCCGATCGATAATGGCAACCAGGGCGTTGATCGCTTTGTTTTTGTGCTTATCCTTATGGATCAGTACCTGGGAATATATGGGGAAATCATTTCCCTTCCAGTTAAGGCGTTTGAGCCTGCCGCCTTTAATTTCGGTTTCCGCCGTCATTTCAGGTATGAATGCCACTCCGTACCCCCCGGCGGCGAATTGCTTCAGAATCTCTTTGCTGCTTGTTTCCAGCGCTATCTTTGGTACGATCCCGCTCTTTTCAAGATCGGAAACCAGCATATGTCTGAAATTGCAGTTGTGTCCGGTAAGAAGAAGGGGAACGTCTTTTAAATCCGCTTCACTGATGGCTTTACCGATCAAAGGATGATCGGGAGAGGCATAAAACCCAAGTTTCTCCCGTTTCTTGTGAAGGATCTCAACCCGCTCATCTTCTATCAGAGGATTGAGTGTATACACCATATCAAGTTCTCCCTTTTGCAAAAGTTCCGGGATATTTTCATGATTGACAAACTGTATCCTGATCTCGGTCCTGGGATTATCCTTATTATACTCCATTAAAGCCTTTGGAAATCTGTTTATGCACAAAGATTCGGAAACACCTATTTTCAGGATACCCACAGGATTGTCTTCATCCGTCACATCAAGTCGGATCTCCCGCTCCAGCTGGAGCATCTTCTCTGCGTAGGTTACCAGACGTTCCCCCGCCGAGGTGACTGATATTGTTTTTCCGAGACGTTCAAACAACACGCACCCCAGTTCATCCTCCAACTGCTTGATCTGTGTCGTTACCGTGGACTGGGCATAGCCAAGGCTGTCGGCTGCGGCGGAAAAACTGTTCAGTTCCGTGATCTTTAAAAATGTACTTAATTGAGTGATAGTCATGTGCGCCTCTTTGTTCAATATTTCCGAACTATATATTCGTATATTTCAATTTTACTGATAACAGTTTCAAAGTTATTATACAAATATACTCAAATAAAAACAAGGAGGAGTCACCATGAATGAATTATGCAAGATCATCAAAGACACCGTAAAACCCAATTTTCTTAACATCCGCACTTCTTTAAAAACCTATAACAGAGACGCCCTCTGCTGCGGAGCTCCCTGCTGGAGATGGGCATATCATGCTCTCCACTCGGCAGACAAGTGGTTTTTCAATCCCTTTGTTTACGAAGAGCCTTCATTTCATGAAGAAGGAATGGATAATCCCGACAATCCCACAAGTGTTGTTTTGACAGACGAAGAATTGCTGGCTTACCTGGATCGGATAGAGAAGAAAACCATGGATTATCTGGATTCACTTACGGATGAAATGCTGTATGAGAAGCCGGAAAAATGCAAATATACAAGAATGGAACTGGTTCTGCGCCAGTACAGACATCTCTCCTTCCACACAGGAATGTTAAATGCCCAGACCGCTCTGGCAACCAGCCAGTTTCCCATGTGGGTCTCCGAGACGGAAAGTTATGTCGATGACGGAATTTTCTTCGGAAGATATCGTAAAGGTCCGGTTAAAGCATAACCGGACCCTCCAGACAGAATCATATTATTTTGAAACAAATATACCCGTATCCGATGACCATGCCCCCATAGGCATCCAGACAAATTCTTCTTCCACAGACTGCTCTAAGAGTTCGGTCTTGTTGAATCTGTCTCCGTATGTGCCGTCGCCGGCATAGGGTTTGAGTTCAGTACAGTCAATTATATCAAAATAGGCATAGGTATCATCCTGATACAGAAGTCTGGTTCCTTCCATGATCAATGTGGACTCCACCAGTTCGGACATGGGATTTACCATATTTGAGGGGCGGAAGTACCTGTATTTTGCATCTATGATATTCCCTGCATCGTCAAATGAGATCAGCACCGCTTTATCGTTAAAACGGTAATCTCCGTAATCTTCAAATCTCGAATAATAGAGTACGTAATCATCACTTATGGGCGTAAAGTATTGATCGTCATAGGGCATTGGAACAAAATCATCGGGGTACATGCCGGTCACATCGGATGCGTCGCTTATGTTATGCCTGTGGGCGTCAGGCTTTGAATAGTATACGGTTGCTTTTTCATCGCCCGAGCCAAGATATATAAAGCCTTCATCATCCGCATTGTCTGCGGAAAACTCATTACCTTCTGCAGACAGGTAATCCCCCAGGATCTCCGTTTCACCGATTCCCGAGAAGAACTCCTTATTTCTGAAACCTGCCTCGTCCTGAACAAAGGAAAGGTACCATGTATTATCATATCTTTGCACATCAGCGGTATAGCCTGCCGCTTTCCCCTGATCTGAGTAATATACGGGCAGATTTTCATCACAGATCACCTTAAGTCCCTGCTCATCCGTAAAGTCGGCAGGTACCTCGTTAACGCCGATCCAGTCAATGAACCATAAACCGTGAGTTCCGTTTATGCCGTTGGTAGCCGCTATATGAAGCGCATCGCTCTCCGATTCAAAGACCGTCTTCTCTTTGTATGAAACAAGCTTTCCGATGGAATCATATTCGTATACTCTGTACACCTTACAAGGCTTGCGCGATATCGTTCCCTCAGGGTTGGTTCCGAATACATATAATCCCGAAGCAGGTGCCCTGTCGATCCTGCAGCCCTCAAATACAACGACCTTGGTATCAAAGATGTCCACTCTGTAATCTTCGCAGGTCGGAGTAAGAAATTCCCTGTCTTTGTCGTTTTGATATAACAGTGCTTCCAGCTTCTTAAGCCCGTTTTCCTTTGCTGCAAGAAGCGAATAATCCACGTCAAACTTTAAGATCCGCTCAGCACCATATTCGATATATGCATCCGAAGGATCCTGAGCCAGACACTTTGCCACACTCTCAAACAAGGACAACGGAATTGGAAGATTATCTCCTCCCGAGATCTTTACGCTCGGATTGTTTAAAACAATGGTATATTTCACCGAATCTCCCAGATCCTCATACCCGTAATCCGATACGGCAGTTTTGGATTCATCACCAAATTCACCGTAACATAACCTGCATTGTGACCAGTCGCTTCCGCCGGAAGAGATATTCATTTTAAACACAGTCTCATCATTCCGGTCGTTAAAAAATGCATTGTAAGAATAATCTGTGGCGGACGGATCATATGTGCTCTTTTTGATTTCCACATAAATGGTGTCTTTATCCGTTACAGTGATCAAAAACGGGCGTTCCGCATCCTCTTCTTCCGGTGAAATTTCATCAGAAACAACAACGCTTTCCTTTCCGCCGTCGTCTCCGGTCAAACTTTGCCCCTGTGATTCGCCTCCTGCCGAAGGTGCCTTTCCACAACCGGCAATTGCTAACATCAGTAAAAACATCATGCCGGTCATCATCATGCTTCTTTTCATAAAGACTACTCTCCTCAAAGTGTGTTAAAAGATCCTAACGTCCGGCTTACTGTACCACCAGATCTCCGTCATGAAGCCTTATTCTCTTATCCGCGCTTCTTCCCAGTTCTTCATCGTGGGTTATAACAACAACACAATAGCCGTCTTTATGGGCAAGATCCTTAAGGATCCCAAATACCAGCTCGCTGTTTTTTGAATCAAGATTACCCGTGGGCTCATCCGCAAGAAGGATCTTTGTCTTCATGCCAAGGGCCCTGGCTATGGCAACACGCTGCTGCTCTCCGCCGGATAGCATTGCCGGGAAACGGTTTAATGCAGATTCGGGAAGTCCCACCTTCTGTATAAGCTCTGCGGCGTGTTTCTTGGCCGTTGCGGGTTTCATTCCCTTAAGTTCCATGGGATACATCACATTCTCCGCCACCGTAAGCATGGGGAACAGGCGGAAATCCTGATAGATCACTGAAACCCTTTCGCGACGGTATTTTTCAAGATCGATATCCGCGGTGGAGACACCTTCGCACAAAACGGTGCCCTCCGTGGGTATGTCAAGTCCCGCCATCAGGGATAAAAGTGTTGTTTTTCCGCTGCCTGAGCTTCCGAGGATTGCATAAACACAACCCTCTTCAAAACTGTAAGAAATCCCATGCAGGGCTTCCAGCCGCTGATACTGGGACTGATATACATATTTTACATCTTTTAATTCAATTACACTCATTTATTAACCCTTTCATCATTCTCTGACAGTCAAAAGTTCCATAAGATCGGTCTTGCCCACAAAAAGAACGGAAACAGCCGCGCCCAAAAGATAACAGATAAGAAAGGCCAACGCAGCCAGTATCTGTATGGTGCCGCCTGTATAAAGCCACAGAAGTGACACGCATCCGAGAAGACAGCCGATTAAACTTAAGACAGCCTGCTCCAGGAAGAAGGACGCAAATACCCGGCTCTTTTTTGCTCCAAGTCCTCTCATGAGTGCAAACTCACGACGCCTTGTAAATACCATCAGCCATGAGATGATGAATCCCAGCAAAACAACAAGGATCGAGATCATGGTGGACATTACTTTGCCCATGGCAATATTTCGCTCCATACTGTCCTTAAGCTTTAAAAATGCCGAGTCCTTTAAAAGGATCGTGGTTCGGTCTCTTCTTATATGACCGACGGCACTGAAGCCCTGAGATCTTAAACTCTCCCTTACAGAATCGAGTTTTCCTGCAGAGGAGATATTGAACCTGCAGGTACTGAAGTTAAAGGTCTGCTCCATGCGCTTGCGCTGCGCATTTGAATAATCATCGGACAGTTCATCTCCCATGAGCATTTCCGAGGGAATATGACAGGAAAGAGGCACATATATATTTGCCCTATTTCCTTGCTGGACATAGGTTCCCACTGCCTTAACCACTACTTCGATCTCCGAATTGTAAAAGGAACTCTGATTTGCACGCACAAAGCAGGATATGGTATCTCCGAGGCTCATTCCCCGTTCTTCCAAAAAGCTCTTACTGAACACTCCGGGAATGGGATCCTCTTTGGTGCCGCCTCCCATCCTGTAGACCATGGGAGTAAGGTCATTTCTGTTTAAGACATCCTCGTCCCAGCCTTCAAGCCATGTAAGGCCCGGGTCGGAATAATAAAATTCTTTTGCAGCCTTCATGGAATTTAAGGCAACGATCTCCGGCTGAAATTCGATCCAGCTCCTTCGCCTTTCCTTTCCGTGTTCGCTGCTGCTGAACTGAGGCATTTCCTCGGCAAGCCAGTAGTGATAGCCGTAGGATACATAAACATCATCGATGCCTTCCACGCTAAGAATGGTTTTAACGGAATTTAAAGTCAGGGCAAGTCCCGAATAATATCTCCCGTTTATGCTGACCACGGTGCCTTCGATGGAATTGTTTTCCAGAGCATTCTTTAAGTCATTTTGCCAGCCCTGATACATTCCGCTTAAAAAGAGCACCATCGTAGTAAGAAGCATCGTTACTGCAGGGACGATTATGGATTTAAGCCCGCCCCTTTTTATGGAAAGAAGGGAATAACGCAATCCGCCTCTGAAATGCACCGAGGTTCCGCCCTTTGGTACATAAACCCGGCTCTTTCCCCTTTTGGGAGTCCTCATGCGCCGCTGAAGCTTAAGAAAGAAATAACAAAACAGGAGGGAAACCGCTACGATACCCGCAAACACCAGAAGGTCCGGCCACATGGGTACCACCGGATCAAAGTTTGTTTCTTTTGCGATTCCCACAGAGTTTTCGCTATACCATAAAAATCCTTCTTTTGAACGAATGCTTTCTATTATCAGGGAAATCCTGTCAAACATATAGGGTTGCAAAACAACCCCTGCCAGGGTTCCCAGAAATGCGGAAACACCGCATATAAGAAGTGCTCCCGACAAAAACCAGAGAGTGATCTTTGATCCCGGAGTTCCCAGACTTATCATGATCTTTACGGTCTCGCCCTGTCTTCCCACAAACAGGAAGGCAAACAGCATAAGCACCGCAACTATTCCCGCAAGACAGATGATTAATACGTTCACAGCCGTTTTTCTTACTTCCTGAAAGGGCTGAACCGCATTGCCATATCCCTGGTCGAAAAGGGTTACCCTGACCTGCTTGGGAACGATGCTCTGAAGCATCTCCACCGCTTCCACAGCATCCTCATTTCTTAATGAGACAGTGCCCAGGAGGTATCCGAAGAGCGGAGTGTCCGCATCATCAAGAACAGCCCAGACCGTACCCGTATAATCCGTGGAATGCTCTATGATACCGGACACTTTAAGGGAATAGGTTTCGCCGCTCAAGGAAAGATCGTAGCAATCCGTATCGGTACCGTTCATTCTGAAAAGTTCAAGATCGTCACCCGGCTTCAGCCCAAGAGCTTCAGCCAGATCCGCGCTGATAACACAGGCGTTTTGTTGTTCCGGATCGGGAATGGAGCCTTCGGAAAGCTTTACTTCGCTTTGCTGGAAGGCATAGACATCTTCCATATCTTTACAGTGAACCACAGACAGATAATTGTTCATGGCCCGATACTGATCCGCAGCCTCAAGGAAGTTTTCGGGTATTCCTTCCTCCTCAGTGTAAGTTGCATAAGGAAGTTCATCTGAATCAATAAAGGATTCTATCTGAAAAACGTAATAGCCGTTCATGGGGTAAGCACCGATATCCCGGGCAGTGCCTGTGGTATCTATGAAGGACCCGTGAAGGACGTAGGTCTTTCCTTTTTCGGGCACAAAATCGCTTGTACCCGTAAGAACATCAATAAGAACGCCTTCTTTGCCTCTTTTTGAATAAACCGATTCTTTAAGTAAAGCCGTGCGGTAAATAACGGACATATCCGTTATTATGGGCTCCCCGTTTTCATCATGATCGGTCCATTGATACAAAAGATTGGAAAAATTGCCGACAACAATAACACTCCGGTTACCGTATGGCATATTGCCGAAACGACGTTCATAACCTTCTACAAAACCAAAGGAAGTATTTCCCTTTGTCCATCCGGTTACGCCGTTAACATTAAGAATGCTTTCATCACTAAGTTCCACTGCCGCTTTTCTTGCCGCTTCGTCAGGAACTGCTTCGTTTGGATACTCAGATCCCATGTACTCTACAAGGGCAATGGAGCGATATGCCCCGTCGCATGCCCTCATAACGGCATTACAGTATAACAAAACTCCCAACGACAGGATCATGGTGACTGACAGCACGATTATCAGAAGTGAGAACAGAGCCGTTCTGCCCCGTTCTCTCAGATTTGACATGATTCCGTTACGAACAAACATATATTACCTCATAAACCCAAATTTGAAACACAAGACGTAACATATCACGGTATGTATCACGGTTCAAGCCGTTTTCCGGTCCGTGATATGCTTCGCCTTTTTAATCTCTTATTCATCCATTCTTTTTTTCGTTAATATCTACGAACATTCCCACATACGAAAGAGGAACCCCGTTATCGCGACGCAACAGCCTTCCGACGGCATGGAACCAACGCCATTCACCGCTTTTTACCTTAAATCTGTATTCCACATCGTAATTCTTAACACCCGAATAATCAGATATTGTGTCATTGAACTCTTTAAGAACAGCTTCTTTATCATCGGGATGCAGACGATCCGACCATGATTCCAGCGTATTGGGAAAATCATTCTCATCCGTATATCCGATCATGGTTCTGAATTCCGGACTCCAGTCAACAGCTATCATCTTTCCTTCTTCATCAAATTCCATACCCCACATGCCTGACCCCAGTGCCTCATGCATTACACGGATGGTTGCCTCTTTGTGGGCGATCATTCTTCTTTCATCGGAATCCTTAAGTCTGGCTTTGTTTGAATACATTTCCCGATCCGCAAACTTCATGGCTCCCTGGATATCTTTACCCCTGACCATCTCATATCCGAATGCGCAGACATACTTCGTCTTTGACAGTTCACTTCGCATCAGCTCTATGTCCCGAACCACTTCATCTTCCTTTTTATTCAGATAGAAGATCGCAAATTCGTCGCCTCCGATGCGGTATACCTTTTTATTTTTTACATTGCCGGAAGTCAGACATTCCGCAACGGTCTTAAGGGCCTTATCTCCCGCATCGTGTCCCTGAGTGTCATTGATCTTCTTAAGGTCGTTCATATCCACGGATACCACTGCGGTGATCATGTCTTTTTCTTTTTCCGAATCCGCATAATAGCACTGACGGTTTAACAGATGCGTAAGTGTATCTTCTTTAGCCGTCAGGACATAAAGGGATAAATAGTAGATCAAAAGCAGCGAAGCAAAAAGTGTGCTGTAATCGGCATATACATCAAATACCAGATGTAAGACAACTCCGATGAATGCGGCAATGATGCTGACAAGGATCCCCTTTCTTTCAACGGTTCCGTATTTGGCATAACGGACTGTAAACGCAGCAATGAATACGATCACATACAGTAAGAACAAAAAGTACGGGTAATATTGCAGAATATTGTCAGCAGCTATATAGAGGTTGTTTTCATCAAACCAGTAAAAAAGGTGTGTCCACTGAGAGGTATATAAAAGGGGAGCACTGATGAGGATCGGGAGGAACAGAATGACTCTGCGCTTCTTTACAAATTCCGCCATATCCATTATTGCAAGCATGATGATCGGATGCAGCAGATAGATCGTAGGCGTAAGGATGATCCTGGTCACAGTAAGATAGCCGATCTCTCTTGTATACCTTTCAACCATCCAACAGATCGCTTCCAAAAATATAAGTATTATAACCACCCTGGTAACGGAGATCGTTCTTTTGCTGAGATGAACATTGGATCCGAGCATTACCCACAAGCCCAGCAATTCAGCGACCAT
>JAEEGL012896726.1_pt1 | contig 33248 bp, 27 predicted proteins | sample 9134231 | NCBI WGS metagenome assembly JAEEGL01 (sample SAMN16246548, study PRJNA631951) | gut metagenome | biome: gut microbiome; feature: rumen; material: fiber-attached | host: Bos | place: Iran: Karaj | collected 2018-10 | reverse complement strand
TCATGGGTGGGGGTGTGACGGAACCCTTATGAAACCTGTCGCGGAAAGAATGCAGGATCAGTTTCAGATCCTGATTCCGGATTTTCCGGGACATGGCAAAAGCGGACGCCCGCCGGAACCGTGGGGGGTTCCGGAATATGCGGAATTCCTGAGACAGCTTCTGACTGAAACAGGTTTTTATCCATGCAGCGTGATTGCACACAGTTTCGGATGCAGAATCGCAGCCTGGCTGGAAGCTGAAACGCCTGGTTTTTTTGATAAGATTATTTTTACCGGAGCGGCCGGCATCCGGAAAAAACCTTCTGCAGAAGCGAAGAAACGCAGTGAGAGATATAAGAAACTGAAGAATGCCTGCGACAAGTTGAAAAAAATTCCGATGATGGGTCAGGCAGCAGAGAAGCTGGAAGACAAACTCCGGCGGAAATACGGCAGTGCGGACTATAATGCGCTGGATGATGAAATGCGAAAAACATTTGTCAAAGTCATCAGCCTGGATCTTTCTGATCTTTATGAACGATTCACCTCCAGCACACTGCTGATCTGGGGAGACAGGGATTCTGAGACGCCGCTGTGGATGGGACAGGAAATGGAAAAGCGGATTCCTGACGCCGGTCTTGTAGTGCTGGAAGGCGGCACCCACTTCGCTTATCTTGAACAACTGGACCGTTTCGCTGTGATTGTGCGGCATTTTCTGAAGGGGGATGATGAATCATGCTGATCCTTCTGTATGTTTGTATTGCTGCAGGCTGCCTTTTTGCCGGAAAAATTCTGATTCATTACTTTCAGCTGGAAAGCTATCAGTTCCCGGGATATTTCAGGACAATAAGAAGGAATTTTTGGAAAGCAGTTCTTCCCGGAATCCTGATGACACTACTGTTTGCAGTTTCCTTTATTCTTTTTTCCGTTCTTTTTGCGGAGTTCAGCTGGTACCATTATCTTCTCCTTGCTTTGATTATGGTTTCCGGGGGGTGGATAACCGGTAAAGCCTGCGCTGAGAAAAAAGCCAAAAAAGCTCTGGTGTTTACGCCACGTATAAAAAGACTGTATGCTGTGGCACTGACTGTTTATTTTCTGATCCTTCTTCTGTCGGGAGCTTTTGCCGCATCATCAGCATCATCGGGACGATCCCTGAGCCGTCCTGCGGCTGTGTTTGTTCTCCTGTTTCCTCTCCTCCTGCCCCTGTGGACAGCCCTTGCAGGGCTTCTGGCATGGCCTGCAGAGAAAGCAATCAGCGAGATGTATTTCAGGGACGCGCAGCGGATCCTGAAGGCGCGGAAAGACCTGATCAAAATCGGAATTACCGGAAGCTGGGGCAAAACAAGCGTCAAATTTATTCTCGGCACAATCCTGGAAGAGAAGTATCACACGCTGATAACGCCTGCCAGTTTTAATACTCCGATGGGGGTGACAAAGGTCATCCGCTCCGGGCTGGAACCGGGACACAGAGTTTTTGTTGCGGAAATGGGCGCCCGTCATGTCGGAGATATCAAAGAAATGTGCAGGCTTGTTCATCCGCAGATTGGAATTCTGACTTCTGTCGGGCCTCAGCATCTGGATACCTTCAAAACGGTGGAACGGGTATCGAAAACCAAATATGAACTGATTGACGCGCTGCCGGAAGACGGATTTGCAGTCTTTGCAGATGACGGGGATATTGTCCGAAACCTGTATGAAAAAACAACGAAGGAGAAGATGCTGGCCGGTATGGACCCGGACACTGACGATGTATGGGCTGAAAGCATACAGGTGTCCGGACATGGAAGCACCTTTGACCTGTGCACAGAACAAGAAAGAATTCATTGCAGTACTGTGCTGCTGGGCGAACTGAATATCAGGAATATTCTGGCCTGTTCATGCGTTGCGCTGAAACTTGGAATGACTCCGGAACAAATCGCCTGCGGAATCGCCAAGATTAAACCTGTCGAACACCGGCTCCAGCTGATTGAAAACCCGGCCGGCATGACAGTGATTGATGATGCATTCAACAGCAATATCCGGGGAGCAAAACAGGCATTTTCTGTCCTGAAGGAAATGAACGGAACAAGAATTCTGGTAACTCCTGGGATGGTTGAGCTCGGAAACCAGGAGGAAGCCATGAACCGTGAATTCGGAAAAGCAGCTGCAGGCTGCTGCGATCATGCAATTCTGATCGGTAAAAAACGCAGTGAATCAATTGCGGCCGGAATGACGGAAAACGGATTTCCAAAAGACAGCATCCAGGTGGTAAACAGCCTGGCTGAAGCGGCAGAGTTGCTGAAAAAACAGGCAAAACCCGGGGATACAGTTCTGTTTGAGAACGATCTTCCGGACAACTATACCGAATAATGCGGAGGCGATCATTATGAAGAAGCAGATTGGCGTTATTTTCGGAAGCAGAAGCTGCGAACGTGAAGTGGCTATTATCAGCGCAGTTCAGCTGATGCGGTTTGCGGATCCGGACAAATATGATATTATTCCTGTTTATATTGACGAGCACGGATCCTGGTATACCGGAGAAATCCTGAAGCAGATCGAAACATACAAACCCTTCAGGCCAGAAACAAAAGGGATCCGGAAGGTTTTTCCGGACCTTTCCAGCGGTTCCGGCGCGTTGCTGTGCCTGAACAGGGGGAACGGTCTTTTTGCAAAAGACCGGCTTGAAATTGCTGCCCGTATTGACGCATATATTATTGTTATGCATGGAATGAACGGGGAAGACGGAACACTGCAGGGGCTTATGGAACTTGCAAACATCCCGTACACTTCCACGGGCGTAACCGGCAGCTCGGTGGGAATGGATAAAATTATCATGAAACAGTTTTTTAAGGGAGCAGATCTGCCGGTTCTGCCCGGAGAATGGTATACACGCAGGGAATTCACTGCAGACCCGCAGAAAGTAATAGCCGATGTCTCCGGGAAACTCGGATTTCCGGTTTTTGTGAAGCCGGCGAACCAGGGATCCAGTATAGGTGTAAGCAGGGCAGACAGCGAAGAAAAACTAAAAGAAGCTCTAGAACTTGCTTTTGAGTATGACCGAAGGGTTCTGGTTGAAAAAGGACTGGACAAACCGATCGAACTGAACTGCAGCGTGCTTGGATACGACGGGGATCTGTGCGCTTCTCCGATTGAAATGCCATTAAACACGCATGATTTCCTCGATTTCGGTGACAAATACCTTGCCGGAAACGGAAGCAAGGGTATGGCGAGCCTGAGCAGGGTTCTTCCTGCGCCGATTGAAGATTCACTTCGGGAAGAAATACAGGAACTGAGCAAAAAGATATTCCGGATTATGGACTGCAAAGGCGTTGTGCGGATTGACTATATGTTTGACCGGATCAGTGAAAAGCTATATATTACTGAAATTAACACGATTCCCGGGAGTCTGGCTTTCTATCTGTGGGAAAAGGACGGAATTTCCTACAGGGAACTGATCGACCGGATGATTGATTATGCTGAAAAAGCACATGCTGATAAGAACAGAACAAATTATGCCTATACCAGCGATATTCTGAAAGGCGCATCCTTCGGTGCAAAAGGATCGAAAGGGACAAAAGGGGCCAAAACAGGACATTAAGATTCAGGAGGGACAAATAATGCTTGAGAGAATCAAGTCCTCTGCTGATCTGAAAAAACTGAATACGGATGAACTGGAGAAACTTTGCGAAGAAATCCGGCGGGAGCTTATCCGGACAGTCTCCGAAAACGGCGGCCACCTGGCGTCAAACCTGGGTGTGGTTGAGCTTACGGTTGCGCTGCACCGGGTATATGATACTCCGGAGGATAAAATTGTTTTCGATGTCGGCCATCAGAGTTATGTACATAAAATGATTACCGGCAGATACGAGCAATTCGGAACGCTGCGGAAGTACGGAGGAATTTCAGGTTTCCCGAAAAGGGAAGAAAGCGAATACGACTGTTTTGAGACCGGCCATGCGAGCACAGCGATTTCCGCTGCGCTTGGACTTGCGAGAGCGAGGGATTTCAGAAAAGAAAAATATCATGTAATTGCACTGACCGGTGACGGAGCGATGACCGGAGGGATGTGCTACGAAGCGCTGAACGATGCCGGAAATACAGATACACAGCTGACCGTTATCCTGAATGACAATGAAATGAGCATCGCACCGAATGTGGGTGCGCTGTCTTCATACCTGACGCATTTGCGGATCAGTTCAGGATATCAGAGCGCGAAAAAACATGTTCGCAACATTTCCCGTATTCCTGTTATCGGAAAAGCAATATATCGTCCGATTCACAATACAAAGCGTCTTCTTAAATCCATGGTAATGCGGAACAAGGATCTGGGTTTCTTTGAGGCACTCGGATTCCAGTATTTCGGTCCGATTGACGGTCACGACCTGAAGAGCCTGGAAGATACGCTGAGACAGGCAAAACTTCATAAAGGTCCCTGTGTGATTCACGTGATGACAATAAAGGGATACGGATATGAACAGGCTGAGAAAAAGCCTGAGAAATTTCACGGAACCCCTCCTTTCTATATAGAGACAGGAGACAGGCAGAAGATGCCTGAAGATCCTTCTGCCGGACACCGTATGGCAGACCAGCTGGCTGAAATGGCAGAATCGGACCCGAGAATTGTTGCAGTTACCGCAGCAATGCCCCTGGGTACCGGACTGGATCATTTCGCGGAAAAATTCCCGGATCGTCTGATTGATGTCGGAATTGCCGAAGAACATGCCGCCACCATGGCTGCGGGAATGGCAGCCGGAGGCATGAGGCCTTATTTTGCTGTATATTCAAGTTTCTTCCAGCGCTGCTTTGATCAGATGATTCATGATGTCAGCATGCAGCATCTGCCTGTTGTATTCCTGCTCGATCGCAGCGGAATCGGAGGAGAAGACGGCCAGACACATCACGGAGTTTTTGATTTTGCAGCACTGCTTCCCGTTCCGGGCATGACTGTTCTTTCTCCCTGCGACGCAAATGAACTGTGCGCCATGATCCGCTGGACCGCAGGGCAGGATGGGCCTGTTGCCATCCGTTACGGGAAAGACGGCGGCTGCCTGCAGGAAACGGAAAACGAAACATTTGTTCCCGGAAAATGGAAAATGCTCAGAGAGGGAAATAAACTGATACTGCTTTCAACCGGAAGCATGGTGAGGATCGGACTGCGTGTCTCTGAAATCCTGAAAGAAAAAGGAATCGAAGCAGGCGTGGTAAACTGTCCGAGCATCAAACCACTGGACGAGGACTTTCTCAAAAAAACTGACCCCGCAGCAGATATAATCACGCTGGAAGAACATATGACAACCGGCGGATTCGGAGAGTATGTAACGGAAAGATGCAGAATGCTCGGCATAACTGAACCGGCTGATGTTATCGGGGTGCCTGACAGATTTATTTCTCATGGAAGCCATGAACAGCTTATTGCGGATGCCGGGCTGTCAGCGGAAAAAATTGCGGAAAGAATTCAGATAGTTCTCGGGAGGAAAAACCGTTGAGCGACAAGGAACGAGCGGATATCGCAATGGTACGGCGCGGGCTGGCAGCAAGCAGGGAAAAAGCTCAGGCAATGATTCTTGCGGGAGAAGTGTATATCGGAGAAAAAAGAATCAATAAAGCGTCAGAGACCGTAAAGCCTGAAGACTCTTTCAATATCCGGAACGAAACAGACAGATACGTGAGCCGCGGCGCATACAAGCTTGAAAAAGCGATACGCGTTTTTGATGCGGATCTGAAAGACCGGGTTGTTATGGATATCGGGGCAAGCACCGGCGGTTTTACGGACGTATGCCTTCGAAACGGAGCAAGGCATGTCTATGCCATAGACGTGGGCTACGGCCAGCTGGACTGGAAACTGCGCAATGATCCGCGGGTGACAGTGATGGAGCGAACCAACGCACGCTATATGAAACCGGACCTTTTCGAAGAGATACCTGAGATCGCGGTGATGGACGTAAGCTTCATTTCCATACGGCTGATTATTCCGGCTGCTTTTGCAGTAATGGGAGAAAACGGGAAAATGTACACACTGATCAAACCTCAGTTTGAAGCCGGCCGGGATAAAATCGGTAAGAACGGCGTTGTGCGGAAAGCAGAAACGCATGAGGAAGTTCTGAACGGTATAGTTCAGTTTGCAGAATCCGCCGGTCTGCATGTATTCCGTATTGATTATTCGCCGATTACAGGCCCGGAAGGAAATATCGAATTTCTGGCGGAAATTGGTCCTGGTCAGGCCGGCGACAATCCGATCAGACCGGAAAAGATCAGCGGGATCGTCAGAGCAGCCCATCAGTCACTTTTGCATACACAGGATCCGGAAGCCTGAAACGGCGATACAGGACCCGATGCATACCGGGAATAAAAATTTGTATATTTATGCATTGCATGATAAAATGGAGAAAACGGAAGAGAGGACGATGCAGCATTGTTCCGCAGAATCGGCCTGATCATGAATCCGGACAAGGCAGAAGCCGTTCGGATGGCAGAGGAAGCTGAACGTTTCTTTACTGAGAACGGTGTCGGCGCATATGATCTTCAAAACAGCGGCGGGAATGCCCGCGACGCTGACCTGATCCTGACATTCGGCGGAGACGGGACTTTTCTGAAAGGTGCACGGATTGCGATGGAACGTGATGTTCCACTGATGGGGATCAATCTTGGCACAATCGGATTTCTGACGGAAGCGGAACCGGATCACCTGAAAGAATGCCTGAAAGCGATTCTGGAGCAGAAATATAAAATGGAAGAACGGTTCCTGCTTCAGATCAGCATTCCACGGACCGGGGATACTTTTTTTGCGCTGAATGACGCTGTAGTAACGCGCGGCGGATTTGCCAGACTGATCCAGGTTGAGTGCATTGTGAATGATGAACAGTTTGGTGTGTTTATGTCGGACGGGATGATTGCAGCAACTCCTACAGGCTCGACAGGGTATTCTCTGTCAGCGGGCGGACCGATTGTTCAGCCTGGAATGAATTGCATCGTTCTGACTCCCGTTTGTGCCCACAGCCTGCAGAACTGTCCATGCATTGTTTCCGGCGCATCGAAGATCCGGTTCCGGCTTCTTCCGGAAAGAAATCAATCGGCAGAACTGCAGGTTGACGGTATGGACCGGGGAAAAATTGAAAACGGTGATGAGATCCTGATTACGGGAGCTGAACGGACAGTAAAACTTCTCAGAATCCACCCTTTTCACTTCTTTACCCGGCTGCGCGGAAAACTGATTGAATGGGGTTCAAAATACTGAGTACATCATGGAACAAGGCAGGTAATCCAATGAAAACAAGCCGGCAGGAAGAGATTCTCAGAATCATTGAAAACTATGAAATAGAAACGCAGGAAGAACTTGCAAACCATCTGCGGGCCATCGGATACAAAGCGACACAGGCCACTGTTTCCCGTGATATCAAGGAGCTGAAGCTCATAAAAATCGCAGGAAAACAAAGCACATACTGCTACGCTAAACCCGGACGCCATGAAAACGCTGTGAACGACCGGATGATCCGGCTGTTGTCCGATTCACTGACAGATATTGATTTTGCAGGCCAGATCGTTGTGGTGAAAACGCTCAGCGGTTCTGCAAATGTGGCCGCAGAAGCCATTGACAATATGAACTGGCAGGAAGTTCTCGGAACAATTGCCGGTGACAATACAATCTTTATTGCAGTCCGGAGTGAAAATGATACGGCGGAAATCGCGGGCAGAATCCGTAAAATCGCCGGGAAAGAATAACCGTGGAAAAAGGGAGACAGAGATGATTCGGACGCTCACGATTCATAACATCGCACTGATTGAGCATATCACAGTTCATTTTCATAAAGGGCTTACGGTTCTTTCCGGGGAGACGGGTGCCGGAAAAAGTATCATTGTGGACGCTGTTGCATTGATTCTGGGCGGACGCGCAGACCGTGACCTGATAAGGACCGGATATGACCGGGCATCTGTGGAAGCTGAATTTGAGGCAGAACATTCAGACGGGCTGAGCGCCGTGTTTGAACGTGAACAGATTGAGTGGGACCGAAAAACAGTTATTATATACAGGGAATTTTCACTGACCGGAAGAAACGTCTGCAGAATCAACGGTATTGTTGTTTCGGCTGCTGTATTGAAAGAAACAGCTGCGTTTCTGATCAACCTGCACGGACAGAGTGAACATCAGTTCCTTGCCGATGAGGAAAAACACCTGTTATATCTTGATGTGATGGGAGGAGAAGAGCACGGGAAGCTGATGGACGAGACCAGGAATGCCTATCAGCATTTTATAATCAATCACCGGGCATATGCAAAACTTGTCAGGATGAATGAAAACCGTGAACGCAGGACTGACGCACTTCGGAAAGAACTTGACGAGATGCGCCGGGCAGGTATACAGCCCGGTGAAGAAGAAAGGCTGAAAGAAGAAAGCCGCCGCTTGCATAAAGCTTCCAGAATCAGGGAAAAGCTGGATCATTCCTTTGAAATAATCGGCGGCGGAGAAAACGGAGAAGATGTGGCACACCGGCTTCAGACTGCCGCACGTGAACTGAACAGTCTGGAGCATGAGGATCAGGAATTCGGCGCTATGGCAAAGCAGTGTGAAAACCTTTATTACGAGCTTGAGGATTTTCTGTATGGGTTGAACGGGCTGATCAGCAGGTATGATTTTGATGCGGAAGAACTTGAGAAAACAGAAAACCGCCTGGAAGCCATCAGAAAAGTCACAAGAAAATATGGCCCGTCTGAAGAGGATGTTCTGAAAAGCCAAAAAGAGATGGAGAATGAGTACCGGATTCTGCTTGAGCTGGATGACCGGATTCAGGAAACCGGCGCTGAACATAAAAGGCTGCTTGCCGAATACAGAAAAAAGGCGAAAACATTGTCTGCAAACCGGAAAAGAATCGCAGAGATTTTTCAGCAGAAAATGATGAATGAGCTGAAAGATCTCGGAATGGAACAAACTGTTTTCAGGGTCATGTTTTCTGAAAATCCGACCGATAAACCTGTTATGCCTTCCCCGGGCGGGGATGACAGGATTTGCTTTATGATCAGTCCGAATCCGGGAGAACCGCTGAAACCTCTTTCGAGAATTGCTTCCGGCGGTGAGCTCAGCAGAATGATGCTTGCGCTTAAAACCATTGAAGCCGGCCGCGGCGGTACGCAGACAATGATCTTTGATGAAATTGATACAGGGATCAGCGGAAGAATGGCGCAGGCTGTTGCCGAAAAGATGAGCAGTATTTCAAGAAGGCAGCAGGTGATCTGCATCAGTCACCTTCCGCAGATTGCAGCTGCAGCCGACCATCAGATTCTGGTTCATAAGAGCGTTCGGGACGGAAGGACGATGACCGAGGCAGAGGAGCTGAACAGCGCAGAACGCATTGATGAACTTGCACGTATGATCAGCGGTGCGGAAGGAATCACTGAAGGAGCAAAAGAATACGCCGGACAAATGATTGAAGCTTCCGGGCGCAGGAAGGATCTGCATTGAACGCTCAGGCGGTATAAGTCAGAAAAAAGCTTGCCAACTCAAACCACTGACGATATAATTAAATGTTGTATGGCATGCTGCGTGCTGTGTGCGCAATGCGAATCATACCTGAATATAAACGGGGAGGAATCATTCATGTCCAAAAAGTATCTCTACCTCTTCAGCGAAGGAAATGCCTCCATGCGCGAGCTGCTTGGCGGAAAAGGCGCCAATCTGGCAGAAATGACGCAAATCGGTCTTCCTGTACCTCAGGGTTTTACGATTTCCACAGAAGCATGTACCCAGTACTATGAAGACGGCCGCCAGATCAATGATGAAATTCAGGCCCAGATCATGGAATATATCGCCAAGATGGAAGAGATCAACGGCAAGAAGTTCGGAGATCTGAAGAATCCGCTTCTCGTTTCTGTCCGGTCCGGTGCCCGTGCTTCAATGCCCGGAATGATGGATACGATTCTGAACCTCGGCCTCAATGATGAAGTTGTTGCTGCCATGATCGCCGGAAATGACGATCCGAAATTTGCCCGGTTTGTTTATGACAGCTATCGCCGCTTTATTCAGATGTATTCAGATGTTGTCATGGAAGTGGGCAAAAAGTACTTCGAGCAGCTGATCGACGAAATGAAAGAGAAGAAAGGCGTCACGTATGACGTGGACCTGACTGCCGAAGACCTGAAAGAACTGGCTTCCCAGTTCAAAGCAGAATACAAGTCCAAGATCGGTGATGATTTTCCCTCTGATCCCAAGGAGCAGCTGATGGGAGCCATCAAAGCGGTTTTCCGCTCCTGGGACAATCCCCGCGCAAATGTATACCGCCGCGACAATGACATTCCGTACAGCTGGGGAACCGCTGTCAACGTGATGCCGATGGTGTTCGGCAACCTGAACAACAATTCCGGTACCGGCGTTGCCTTCACACGTGATCCTGCTACCGGGGAAAACAAACTGATGGGTGAATTCCTTGTCAATGCGCAGGGAGAAGACGTTGTGGCCGGTGTGCGCACTCCGATGCCGATCGCACAGATGGCCAAACAGTTCCCGGAAGCGTACGATCAGTTCATAAAGGTCTGCGACCTGCTGGAAAAACATTACCGCGATATGCAGGATATGGAGTTCACAGTTGAAAACGGGAAACTGTATATGCTGCAGTGCCGTAACGGCAAGCGTACTGCGCAGGCTGCTCTCCGGATTGCGTGTGATCTGGTTGATGAAGGAATGCGCACCGAGGAGGAAGCAGTTTCCATGATTGACCCGAGAAATCTGGATACTCTGCTGCATCCGCAGTTCGATGCTGCAGCGCTGAAAAAAGCCGAACCGATCGGAAAGGGACTCGGCGCTTCTCCCGGCGCTGCATGCGGTAAAGTGGTATTTACTGCGGAAGACGCAGAAGCATGGGCGAACCGCGGTGAAAAAGTTGTTCTGGTACGTCTTGAAACCTCTCCGGAAGATATTACCGGTATGAAGAGCGCACAGGGAATTCTTACGGTGCGCGGCGGCATGACAAGCCATGCGGCGGTCGTAGCGCGCGGAATGGGTAAATGCTGCGTTTCCGGATGCGGTGATATCGTTATGGATGAAGAAAACAAGAAGTTTACCCTGGCAGGAAAAACTTACCAGGAAGGGGACTGCATTTCCATTGACGGAACCACAGGAAATATTTACGACGGCCTGATTCCCACCGTGGACGCAACAATTGCCGGAGAATTCGGCCGGATTATGGCCTGGGCGGATAAATACCGCAGACTGAAGGTCCGCACCAATGCCGATACTCCCGCTGATGCACGCAAAGCGCGTGAACTCGGAGCTGAAGGAATCGGCCTGTGCAGAACGGAGCATATGTTCTTTGAACCCGAACGTATTGCTGCTTTCCGCGAGATGATCTGTTCCGATACTGCTGAAGAGCGTGAAAATGCGCTGAACAAGATTCTGCCGTATCAGCAGAGCGATTTTGAAAAACTGTATGAAGCTCTTGAAGGATACCCGGTTTGTATCCGGTTCCTTGATCCCCCGCTTCATGAATTCGTTCCGACTACCGAAGAAGATATTGCCGCACTCGCAAAAGCGCAGAAAAAGAGTGTCGAAACAATTAAGAACCTGATTTCTTCCCTGCATGAATTCAATCCGATGATGGGACACCGCGGATGCCGCCTGGCTGTTACATATCCTGAAATCGCAAGGATGCAGACCAAAGCGGTAATCCGCGCGGCGATCAACACCAAGAAAGCACATCCGGACTGGAATGTGAAACCGGAAATCATGATTCCTCTGATCTGCGATGTGAAGGAACTGAAATTTGTCAAGAATGCAGTTGTGGAGACAGCGGATGCAGAGATCGCTGCTGCCGGGATTGAGCTTGAGTACGAAGTGGGTACGATGATCGAGATTCCCCGTGCTGCCCTTACGGCGGATGAAATCGCAAAAGAAGCAGATTTCTTCTGCTTCGGTACAAACGATCTGACCCAGATGACCTTTGGATTCAGCCGCGATGACGCAGGGAAATTCCTGACTGCATACTATGATACAAAAGTCTTTGAAAACGATCCGTTTGCCAAACTCGATCAGAACGGTGTAGGGAAACTGATGGACATGGCTATTAAACTTGGCCGTCCCTGCAATCCGAATCTTCATGTCGGTATCTGCGGCGAGCATGGCGGTGATCCGAGTTCTGTTGAATTCTGCCACCGTATCGGCCTGGATTATGTCAGCTGCTCTCCTTTCCGTGTGCCGATTGCCCGCCTTGCTGCCGCTCAGGCTGCGATAGCTGAAAAGAAGGCATAAACATTTCCGAAAAAAACAAATCCGGCAGTTCAGACTGAGCTGCCGGATTTGTATTACTGGTTTTTTTCAATCGCTTTCCTGTATGCTTTGGCCGCTATGTCCCAGGAATATCCGCGGCGAACCAGGGATGAAAGAATTCGCTGTTTCATCCGATGAGGATCGCAGGAATCATGCATGGAACTGATTTTTTTCATTGCAAATGCTTCCGCACGATCTATCTGGTTATCTTCAGAGCAGTTATTTATGGCGGCTTCAATTGTTTCAGGATCGATTCCTTTGTTTTTCAATTCGCTGCGGATTCTGGAAGCGCCGTATTTTCGGCTCCTGGAGAGTGCCCACTGTTCAGCGAATTCACGATCATCCAGAAGGTTTTCCATTTCCAGCTTATACAGAACAAGTTCCGTTACACTTGCATCAAAATGGGCGGCATTCAGGCGGCATTCAATTTCTTTTCGGCTCCGGGGCCTTTCAGCAAGACATTTTACCGCCCGATCAAGCGCATTCGGATACTGATGAATCTGAATGAATTTCTCAAATGAATTTCTTTCCACTTCTGTACCTTCGGTCAGCGGAAAAGACGGAATGTCGCTTTGCTTCAGCCAGACAGTCCACCCGCTGAAAAAGGTGATTTTTCTTTTTCCGCGGATCAGTTCAACCGATTGTATTACTTCCATTCGGGCAGTTCCTTTCTGAAAGCCCAGCGGCAAAGCGCCAGATTTGTAATTCCGAGCCTTCCGCTTCGGGCTTCACTGGAGCTGCCGTTCAGGGAAATGATCATGTTTCCGGTCGAATCTTCCCAGAAGGCTCCGTCCACACATCCATACGCGAAACCCTGATGACCGTATACAACGCCGTCAGAGATCCGGCGGTCACGAACCAGCAGCAGACCGGATCCGTAGGACAGTGTCGGTGAAACTGAGCCGTAAGCGGCAGTCTGCCGCTGCATATAACCTGAAAATTTCGGCGAAAGCAGTTTTGAGCCTCCGTCACGGATACAGGAGGTCATAGCAGCAAGAGAAGGAAGGTCTGTATACATACTGCCGGCAGTGTGACCGTAATGGAGAAGAGGATTCGGAGTGAGAAGGGGAATCCGGCCGAGCCGCGTGATCCGAAGACCGGAACCTTCGCGGTACGGAAGCATTCTTATAACCGGCATAATCTGATCTTCCGGGAGAGTGCAGCCTTCTATGGTTGCTCTCATTCCGAGAGGACTGAAAAGATATTCTCTGAAGATTTCTCCCAGAGGTTTGTCAAGAACAGACTCAAAAATGCATCCGACAAGACCGAAACCTATATTGGAGTAACGAAAAACTTCCCCGGGATTTTGAAAACGAAATCCACGGACTGCTTCTGTATAGGGCGTTTTTGCAATCAGAAGCTTTTCAAGATCCGGCGGATCCGATAGTCCGGATGTATGCGAAAGCAGATGGGTGATCCGTACACCCTCGAGCTCCGGAACCTTTTCTCCGTCCGGAAGGAGAGAAGAAACAGGCGCATCAGGATCCAGCAGACCGAGATCCATCAAACGTACGGCAAGCAGCGCGGTGGCCATTTTTGTGATGGAAGCGACGCGGAAAAAAGTCTGTTCATCAGGAACCAGGTCGGTATGGACTGCTTTACTGAATACATATGCGTTTTTTTCGCCCGATTCCAGGTAAAGGGCACCGCCTGAAATGTGATTCCTGCGGAAAACAGTGAAAAGACTGTCAGGCTGGCACAGTGAAATTCCCTTAAGATCCGTCTTTGATAAACCGGGGACAGCAGGAGAAAACAGCGGAAGCGCAAGCCTGTAAACCAGGTTTTTAGCTTTTGTGGTCGGCATAGATACATTCTCCCTCTGCGTTTTTTCTGTAGACAAGGAAAAGTGCAAAAATGTTGAGGAAACTGCAAAGCAAAAGCAAAGCAAAGCGAACGGGAACGGCCGGAGTATACTGAAGGAGGCCGGTCATCCATAAGACTGCAGCGAAATCCGCAGCAAAAGAAGAGAAGAGAAGGATCTGTGCATAAATGGAACGGAAACCAGGCTTTTTTATAAAAAGTTTACAATAACGAAGCAGGACAAGAATACAGATCAATACACTGAGAAGCTGACTGACGCGAATGGAGGAAGTCGCGTATAGAGAGTCGGTTCTGAAATCTTCAATAATGAATCTTCCGCATGCATAAAGAAACGCATAAAAGAAAAAGACATCTCCGTGGTATCTGAACCATTTCCTTCTTGCAAACAAAAGAAAAATGAAAACTGCAGAATTCCAGAGAAATTCATAGAAAAAAGTAGCCATATGCCATTCAAACCATGAATCGGTCAGAATCTGAACGCCGAAGGGGAAAAACTGAAGGCCGGGATTTCCGATTGCAAGACCATAACACTCCTGGTTAAAATAATTGCCCCACCGTCCGACTGCCTGCGCAAGAATCAGCCCGGGAGCGATCAGATCGCAAAGCGTAAGAAAGGAAATCTTTCTTACACGGCAGAAAACCCATGCAGTAAGGAGGCCCGCGATAATTCCGCCGTAGATGGCAATACCGCCTTCCCAGATTTTAAAGACAGAAATCAGATCGTTCCGAAACTGCGGCCATGAGAACACAACATAATAAACCCGCGCACCGATGATCCCGCAGGGAAGAACGATCAGAGAAAAATCAATAACGGTATCTTTTCTGAAATCTGTACGTTTTTCTTCGCGCACAGCAAGAATAATTGCGGCCGAAGCACCAAGAACAATTAAAAAACTATACCAGGGAATCAGACCGAAAAGCAGCCTGGAAGGTGCAACCGACATGGCGCGGCTCCTTTAGTAATGAAATTGAACTTAAACCTTTCACATTATAATTTGGAAAAAAAGACGTGTCAATGAAGAGGAAATTCAGGATTCAATTCTTGTAAACGGTCCGTTTTTCTGGTAAAATTACTCAATAAACCGAGCCGGATTCGGATGTTGGAGGAGAGAAAATGAGTAAAGTCGTTGTATTTGATCATCCGCTGATTCAGCACAAACTGAGCATTATGCGCGACAAAAATACCGGCACCAAGGAATTTCGCGAACTGCTTTCCGAAATTGCCATGCTGATGGTTTTTGAAGTTACCCGTGACCTTGAAACAGAAGAAGTGGAAGTTGAAACCCCGATCACTACCTGTAAATGCCGCATGCTTTCAGGAAAAAAGGTCGGACTTGTTCCGATCCTTCGTGCCGGCCTCGGTATGGTAGAAGGTGTTATCAACCTGGTTCCTGCGGCAAGGGTTGGACACATCGGACTCTACCGTGATCCAAAGACGCTTGAGCCCGTTGAATATTACTGCAAGCTTCCTGAAGACAGTGAAAACCGCGAACTTCTGATTCTTGACCCGATGCTTGCAACGGGCGGAAGCGCCAGCGCAGCTATCAACTTTATCAAACAGCGCGGATGCAGTCATATGCGCCTTGTAAATCTGATCGCTGCGCCGGAAGGTATTGCCCGCATTCAGCAGGATCATCCGGATGTGGATATTTACGTTGCGGCCCTCGATGATCATCTGAATGAACACGGATATATTGTTCCCGGCCTTGGAGACGCGGGTGACCGTCTCTTCGGAACAAAGTAAAGGAAAAAGCAGCCAGTTTCCCGATATCAGCTTGTTTTACTGAATTGATTTCTGTACAATAAGCTGATATTTTTTGGAAAGGTTTATTCATGAAACAGATTCTTCTTGCACCACTATGCGGCGTTACTGACCATATTTACAGAACTCTTTGCTTTGAACAGGGCTGTGATGCCGCTTATACGGAAATGATCAGTGCCATGGGTTACCTGTGCGCACCGGATCAACGTGCCCAGAAAGAACTGATGCGCCGCGGCAAAAATGAAAAAAAACTGATTCTTCAGCTGTTCGGGAAAGATCCTTCTGTTGTGGCTGAAGCGGCGGGAAGAATCAGCCGCCTCGGAATCTATGACGGGATTGATATCAATATGGGATGCCCGGCACGTAAGGTTGCCTGTTCCGGAGAAGGAAGCGGACTCATGAAAGACCCTGTAACAGCCGGGCAGATGATGGAGAAAACTGTCCATGCGTCAGCTCTTCCTGTATCCGTCAAAATGCGTATTGGCTGGGACAGGGAACACATCAATGCTGTGGAAATGGCTAAAATAGCAGAAGAATCAGGCATTTCTGAGATTACGGTGCACGGAAGAACAAGGGAACAGCAATACAGTGGGTCTGCTGACTGGAGTATTATCGAAGAAGTCAAGCACTCCGTTAATATCCCTGTAATCGGAAACGGCGATATTTTTGATGCAAATGAAGCTGTAAACAAGCTTCATACGACAGAGCTGGACGGTATCATGATCGGCAGGGGCGTTCTCGGGAATCCATGGATTTTCAGGGGCATACGCCAGCTGTTGTCCGGAGAAAACCCGAAGGATCCGACCGTGAAAGAAAGACGCGAGATGATACAAAGACACTATAACATGATGCTTGCATCAATGCCTGTGCATATCGCAATCAGGGAAATGCGAAAACATATCGGATGGTATCTTCACGGGCTTCGAGGATCAGCCAAAGTCAGAAATGAAATAAACCGATGCGCAGAACCGGATGAAGTGTTTGAGCTTCTGAACCGTTTCTTTGAAGCCGGAGAAAAAACTGAACAGGAGATCTGCCATGAAACGAAATAACCTGGCTGTAATTTTTCTCGCGGTGATTCTTGTTTTCTGCGGAATCAGAACAGCCGGAGCCCTCGGCATTCGTGAAGCCATCTCTTTTCTCTCTTCTGATAATCCTATACAGTTTACAGTCACTGCCGAAATCGGAAAGATGCCGCAGTTTGATGAAAACCGCATCAGCCAGCTGAACCGGCTGATACGCCATTTTTCCTTCCAGGGCATTCTGGACGGAAGGAAATCCGGAGTATCCGTATTGCTGGACGGCGAGGAACTCTTTTCTGTATCGGAACAGGAATCGGGAAATATGTTACTGAAAATGTATTTTTCCGGTTCAGAACACAAAGCTGTATTCCCGAACGGCAATGATAAAACGGAAGCAAACGGAAACATTTTTCTGAATGCTTTCAAAGGAGCTTCCGAACAGAATAATTTATGGAATATGCTCAGAATATATTCATCCCTGTTTGAAAGAATGCCGGAATACTTCCGCGATTACGGGGGTACAGCAAAGATTCTTGAAAAATACAAGGATTACGGGACGGCTGTTAAGAGGCTGAGACTTAAGATTCCCGCAGAAGAGCTGACACAGTTTATTCATGAAAATGAAGATATATTTCCGAAAAACCGATGTACTCCTGATCTCAGAAAGATCATATTTTCAGGAAGACAGGACTTTGAGCTGCTTCTTACAGAAGAAGGAAGAATCCTGAAACTTCGCTATGGCGGTACTGCGGGTTATTCTTACGATGATATGCGGACTGTAAGGCTGGAATGGAAAACGGTAAGAAACGAATCGACTGAAAAAGATGAGCTTTCTCTCCGTACTCCGGACAGTACTGCAACCAGGAGAAACAATATTATACTGGAACATCTGTGGAAAAAAACTGAAGACGGAAAAGAAGAATTCAGCTGGAAGGTGGAAAAGGATATTCTGGCGGATCGGATACGGAACCGGGAGACAATCCTGTGTCATGCCGAAACCGAAGAAGGAAAATTGTCCGGCATTTTCTCTGAGACTTCAAACGTTAAAGGCGAAACCGACGGGAAGGAAATACTTTTTGAAGTTTCCGGCGATCCGTCAGATCGGTGGGTCGGAACACTTGAAATAATCAGTAAAAAAGATAAAATAGAAAGAGGAAGGCTGAAGGCTGAATTCGGTCTGAAATCAGACACCGCGGAACCTGCCGGGGATTTTTCTCCGGAAAAGGGCGACTCAGCGGAAAAAGATTATTCTGCAGCCGGATCGGAGATAATTTCCGCAATTGTATCCAGGCTGGTGAAACTGCCTGCCGAAGATCTTGTTTTTCTGACAGAAGGGATTCCGGAAGAAACAGTAAAAAGCATTTTCCCGGATTATGAATCAATAAAGGAGCCATTGAAATGAAAAAAACCTGCAGCTTAATCCTTACAGTTATACTGATCACTTCCATGGTTTCCGCGGCATCAGCCGCAGGATATACGCTGCCGGAGAAAATGCAAAGGCAGCTTGAGGTCGGAAGCGGCCTGAAAGGCTCATTTGTGATTCACGCGAATGCAGACGCAGAACTGAGCCCTTTTATTCATTCTGTCCAGAATGCAGAATATGAAATCCGGGGTATTCAGTTTGAAGGAAACAAACATTATTATATTTATCAGCCCGGAGAAAACGAAGCAATGAATTCGTTGACAGAATACTGCACCAAAGAAGGAACGGAATACCTGCGCAGTGATTTTCTGGAAGGAAATTGTTATCAGCTCCCTAACATGGATCATCTGATCAATTCATGGCTGAATTCGGAAGGAGAGAATCCGTCTGTTTTCCCGGAACTGCTCAGAATGATTTTCAGCGGAACGGATGAAGAAATGAGCACAGAAGGCCTGGAAAGGCAAATTGAAGTCTGGATTTCTTCATTCAGTACGGAAAGCACCGTTCAGAGCAGCGACGGTATGCCGCGCCTGAGCCAGACATTCAGAATTCCTGTGGAGGATTTATACAGCGCTGCCGCGGAACTGGTAAAAACAATTTCTTCCGATGAAGCTTACATGGGTTTCCTGCGGGAAACATTGTCCAGGGAACAGATTGACACCTATCTGAATCCAAACCTCGGATACTATTATATTGATGCAATGAAACAGCTGAACATGGGGGAGGAAATCGTTTTTACAAGAACAGTATCCACACTTGGGGAACTAATTCAGTCTTCTCTCGTTTTGCCGCTGGATCCTGAAAAAACCGGTTTCGATTCACTGACGCTCGAAAACAGTGAGACAATCAAAAGTTTTTTGGTTACAGGCCCCAAAGGTGTTGTTTATCTTGAACTTCCGGCTGAGTTTGACATAAAGGAAGAAGCTATTGAGAACGCTCAGATCCGTTTTGCCATGATTGACCGGAAAAATGAAAAATCAAGAAATGTCGCGCTGAAAATCATCCTTTCAAAAAAGAGTGACAAATTCGAGGATGCTGAAGACGGCAGGGTTCATGCGAATGAAGACTATACGGTTCAGTTCTCACGCAGCCTGGAAGGAATGCCTGATGCAATTGAAGAAGATCTGATCCCTGACATGGCCGAAGCGAACGCGGAAATTGCGGTTCACTGGTCAAGCAAATCACAGCTTTCCAGTCCCACAACCCTTGAGCTTTCTGTCAGAATAGAGCATGGCCGGTTTAATTTTGACATGGAGGGAAAGCTGAAGACATCCTCTCCGTGGGTTTTCACGCCATTCAGCACCGACAGCGCCGAAAATGCTGAGAACTTCACATCGGAGGATTTTGAGAAACTGAAAGAAGAATGGATCAGGAATGCGGAAGAAAAAATAACCAGAACAGAAGAAGAAATACCGGCGAAGGAAGAAACTGCCTCTCCCGAAACAGCTGACGGCACCGGAGAAGATCCGACATCAACGGCAGAAACCGGAGAAGCGGAACCAGTGGAAATCAACGAAAACGAAACAGATGACAGCGGACCGAATGACTGAAAAGGAGCGGACAAGCCTGATGAAAAGAATCTGTCTGATTTTACTGGCACTGTTTCTTCTTGCCGGGTCAGCTCTTGGAGAAAATTCACGCACGGAGTTTCAGTTCATTATTCATCAGAATGACACGGAATCTGCGGTAACAGCTGAAATACTTCTTCGCGAGAATGAAATCCTCCTTACTTCCGGATTGTTTCCATCCTATGCTTTTTCGATCCCGGGAGAATATGAGCAGCTGATCAGTTTTTTAAGCGATCTGAAGGTTTTCGATCCGTTCAGCCTGCCGGATTTTTCTGCTGATCTGATGAAAACAGCTGAAAAGATGAATCCGGAAAAGTCAGAAGGGTATTTTTCAGGTGACTTGTTTGACAATGCATCCGTACGGCTGCGCGGATCTTTTTCCATCAGTATGCTGAACAGTATTCTGACTGCAGCAGCGGAAACCGGATCATCCGGAACCAATGCAAAAGGAGTTTCTGAAAGCGTGGAGGCTGCTGATGAAATTGCCGGTCTGAACGGGGTTTCCATTCAGTATAATCTGTATAATGAGGGCAAATATCTGATTGTGAACGGCCTGGAAAAAGAAAAGACAGTATTTACCGTTTCACTGGATTTTACAGATCCTTCAACGGTAAAATCAATCCTTGGCTATGCTTCGGAAGGTTCCAATTATTATTGGGTTTCCGATCTTTCTGTTGTTTCAGAAAAAGAAATGCATTTTTCTTCCGCCCTTGTCAGCGACAGAATGAAGCATGGATACCGAAGCGTTGAAATGAAACCCCCGGTCCTGAAGGAAAACTGGAATTTGCAGCTTTCAGACGACAGGAAAACACTTTCATTTACAGGGGAAATCCTTCCTGCAAACGATAAAAACCCCGTGGATATCAGCGGAACTTTTTCCCTGAAGGAAAAACCGGAACTTGCCGCAAAAATCTGTTTCAGGGACTGGCAAGAAGCTTTCTTCACAGTTTCCGCGAAAACAGATAATTCGTCCGTGAATACTGAAGGGCTGCAAATTCTTTCAGCGGAGGATTTTTCGGGGAACGGAACAGCGTCGCTGGAAACAGAACTGAACGGAAACATTATTCCGCTGATGATGAAACTGATGCTTGCGCTGCCCGAAGGATATCGGGAGGATCTGCTTCCCGCGGGTTATTGATCTTTTTTCTGCAGCAGGCAGACTGCCTGCGCGGAAATCCCTTCTTCCCGGCCTTCAAAACCAAGATGTTCCGTTGTTGTTGCTTTGACATTGATCTGACCGGAATCACAGGAGAGTGCTTCACAGATATTTTTGATCATCTGAGGAATAAACGGAGCAAGCTTTGGCTTTTGCGCTGAAATTGTGATGTCTGCATTGACAAATTCATATCCGGATGCATGTACTTTCCGGATGACTTCCCGCAGAAGAATCATGGACGAAATATCTTTGTATTTATCTGAAGAATCCGGAAAATGGGTACCGATGTCGCCAAGAGCGGCGGCACCGAGCAGAGCGTCCATCAGCGCATGCACAGCCACATCGGCATCGCTGTGTCCAAGCAGACCAAGCGAATGGGGAATCTCAACACCGCAAAGAATGAGCTTTCTGCCTGCTGTAAGGCGATGGACATCATAACCGGATCCTGTCCGTAAGGGAAGGGGAGATTGCTGCAGAATCGCTTTCATCAGTGTCAAATCCTCTTTATGCGTAATTTTTATATTGAAATGAGATCCCTGAACAAGGCGGACAGTCATTCCTGCGTGTTCCATCACAGAAGCGTCATCAGTTGCTGTGAAACCGTCACTTTCTGCCAGAAGATAAGCAGAAAGAAGAGATTTGAAGCGGAACCCCTGCGGGGTCTGCACTTCAAATAAATCAGTACGGTCCGCTGTACCGATGACGATATGATCATGATTGGCATATTTCATGGTATTCACGGCAGGAACTGCAGCCACACCGGAATCATACTTAACGCATGAATCCAGTACGTTCTGAATGACAGAACGGGGTGTAAGGCATCGCGCAGCATCGTGAACCAGGACAACATCTTCAGCTTCTGCCCGAAGAGCCTGCAGGCCGTTCAGTACGGAATGCTGGCGAGTGCTGCCTCCGTAAACAATGCAAAACGAATAGGAGACACCCGCGGATGACGCGATTGCAAGGATTTTTTGTCTGTCAGAAGGCCGGCAGACAATTACCATACTGTCTATCAGGCCGTCAAACAGGAGTAAACTGCGTAAAAGGATGCTTTTATTGCCGGCCTGAAGAAATATCTTGTTCTCTGCTGTATTCATTCTGGATCCTGAACCGCCGGCGGCAAGAACAACATGCTTTTTCATGACTTGTTACGCTCCGAATTCATATCAGCGTCTTCCTGCAGAACCCGATACATACCGGAAGCCTGATCTTTTTTTACAGTTTCGGAAATGCTGAGAACTTCATAACGGCCCAGGTGCTCTCCGAAACGGATTGTGATGATATCGCCGGGTTTTACTTCCGTTCCCGGTTTTGCCGTTTTTTCATTCAAGGTTACCCGTCCGCCTGAACATGCTTCATTGGCAACAGTGCGGCGTTTGATAATGCGGGATACTTTCAGGTATTTGTCAATTCTCATGGATCTACCTCAGAAAGAACATATTTCAATTGATTATACATAAAAAAGCCTGCAGGATCAATGTCCTGCAGGCTTTGCGAATCTATTATTTCTTGCCCTTTTTCTTTGCGGGGGTGTTGACTTTGTCCTTCAGCGCTTTACCGGCTTTGAAAGCGGGAGCTTTGGAAGCGGCAATTTTGATTTCAGCACCGGTGCGGGGATTCCGCGCAGTACGGGCGGGGCGCTTTTTCACATCAAAGGTGCCAAAGCCGATCAGCTGGACTTTGTCGCCCTTTGCGAGGGAAGCGCTCACAGCGTCAACGAAAGCATTCAGGGCTTTCTCTGCATCTTTCTTGGAAAACTCGGTTTTCTCTGCCAGCGCGGCGATGAGTTCGCTCTTGTTCATGGGTAATCCTCCTCGTTATTTCATGCCTGTGCATGATAATATAGGTATGCCAAGAACTTCAATATTCAATTTCTGCTCTTAACATATTTTCAGTATACACCCAAATCATTAAAAGTCAAGGGTTTCGAGCCAGCCAAAGCAATTTTCCCTTCTTTTTCAAGGGATTCACAGGTGCGGATAATCTGTTTTACCTTCTGGCGAAGCAAAACTTCGCTGTCTGTATGGAGGCGTTCAGAAAGATATGCGCAGAAAAAGAGGATTGTACTGAGGGAATCTTCTGAAAACTGTACGGCGGAATTCCGGATCATGGAGATTAGTTCCTCCGCACCGGGATCCGGAATCCCGGGAATTGCTTTAAGTTTTCGTATTGCTTTTTCCGCATAGCGGAGAGACGGAAGAGCGGGAGATATATCATTGAGAGCTTCAACGGGTGATTTTCTGCCGGCTTCTCTTTGTTTGATCAGGTCCCAGGATTCAGGATTGTAATTTGCATGGGGATTTCCGCAAAAGGTGTTTTCAAAAACATGGGGATGCCGCCGGATCATTTTTTCGCAAATACAGCTGAGAACATCATCGATTGTAAATTCGTCATATGCTTTCCCGATGGAGGCGTGGAAAACAATCTGGAAGAGAAGGTCTCCAAGCTCTTCCGCAAGATGATCCGGTTGTTTTTCCTGTATGGCATCCACGACCTCCCATGCTTCCTCAACAACATACGGCTTCAGACTGGAATGGGTCTGCGCGCGGTCCCACGGGCATCCGTCGGCAGAACGCAGACGGTCCATAATGAAAACCAGATCTTCCAGCGTTTTTCTGCTTCGCTGCGAATATGAATGCGGACCTGCAGCAACAGCGGACAGGTGATTATATTCTGACTGCCTGTCCAGTTCAAATAAGGGAATCGGGGAAGCAGAAGCATCTCCATTCAGGAAAACAATGGTTTCCTCATCCCTGATGCAGGAAGAAAGCTGTTGCTTGATAATACCCGCAGTTATTGAATCATTCAGTTCAGTTACAAGAATAGGACGGGACGGATCATATCCGGATTCAGTAAAAGAAGCTGCAGGGCAGATACGGATGTCAGATGTGGAAAAGAACGGCCGGCAGGCAGGAAGATAAAAATCAGCGAAAGAGAATCCCGGAATACACTCCAATTCACCGTTTTCGGGACAGGAGGCATATAGTTCGTCCACGATGTGATCTGTCATGGAATCCGGAACTGCAAGAACAGTTTCAGGATTGTCAGAAGCAAGTGCCCAAAGCCTTTCCGCGGCAGCTTTCGTGAGAAGATCGAAATCAGACGAAGTTTCATACAGGTCATCCAGTGTCTGAAATGGAACCCCGCTGGTTTTCAGCCAGTGTGACAAAGAATGATGCCCGGTGCGGAGAACAAGGGGATCCGCAGTTCGGATTGCCTGAATTGTAACCTCGTTTATCAGGGAAGGGTCTCCCGGACCTATGGAAATGATTTTCAGCTTCATGATTTCTTTTTCCTCCTGAGGATGGCTGTAAGATCATCTTTTGAAACAGCCTTCAGCAGTAATGCTGCAACGGCATAGATCAGAACTCCTGTGGCAACGAGCAGAACAGTTGTGATTCTGCCGGCCGGGAGCATAGATTTCAATCCCCAGGTGGCAGCGCCCATAATTCCGGCAGCGAGACCAGGCCTGAGAATCCAGTCTGTGATATTGAATCTCATTTTGCCGTGTTTGCAGCAGAAATACAGGTTTGGAATCATTGCTGTGGAATAGCAGACGATCGATGCGATCGGACCGCCGTGAATATCGATGCCGGGTGTGCCGATGAGCAGGTAATTCAGCAGTACTTTCAGGAAAACGCCGGCAATCATCGTATACATCGGAATTTTCTGATAATGAAGGCCCTGCAGAATACTTGTTGTTGCCTGCACCATGGTGAAAAGGAAAACTGTCAGAGCAGAAACAGTCAGCAGCTCCGAGGCGGTCTGCAAACGGGAAGCGGTAAGCGTGCCCGTATAGAAAAAAGCAAGGATCGGTTTGGCAAGAATGCTCATTCCGATGGAGCATGGGAAACCGATTAGCGCGGCATAGCGGATTCCTGTATTTGATTCGCGAACAATTGCCGCATGGTCTTCGAGAGATTTCGCATAGGAAATGGCAGGAACGAGACTCATTGAGATGGCAAGGGCCAGAGCTGTCGGTATGTTGATAAGGCGGATAACCATACCGGAAAAAATCCCGTAAAGGGAAGTGGCGGTGTCTCGGGTGAGGCCGGCTTCCACCATACGGTTGACCATGAGCGCAGAATCAATAAATTGCGCGAGGGGAATAATGCAGGCACTGATTGTGATCGGAACAGAAATTGAGATGAGGCGACGGGCAAGTTTTCCCGCGGGGACCGATGACTGAGAAGAAAACGACTTCGGGTAAGTTCTGCGGTGGTGGAAAAGTACATAAAGAAACATATAGGCGAGCGCAAGGATTTCAACAACAGTGATTCCGAGCAAAGCGCCGGCGGCTCCTTCAGCCATGCTGCGCCTGACCCCGATCGCCGCCAGAGGAAGGGAAATAGCCACTTTGCCGACTTGTTCGATGAGCTGCGAAACAGCTGTCGGAACCATATTCTGATGACCCTGAATATAACCTCGGAAAGCAGAAAGAAGACAAACAATCAGAACGCAGGGCGCAATAACCCGGAATCCCCGGGAAGCTTCCTCCACGCCGACAAGCCGGACCAGAAGATGATTGGAAAAGAACATGAGAAGCGAAAACAGGAGGCCGATAACGAAAAGAATCTGAAGCGCAAGACGGAAGACCCGCATCGCGTTCCGGGGCTCCTTTTTCGCAAGGTAATGCGCAACCATTCTGGAAACGGCAACCGGAAGTCCTGCGCTTGAAAGCGTAAGAAGAAGATTATAGGTCGGGAAAACTGTCTGAAACAGGCCCAGTCCCTTATCACCGAGAATACGGGCAAGCGGAATGGAGAAAAGGACGCCCACAACCTTGCAGATGATTCCCGAGATGCCGAGAACTGAAATTCCTTTAGCAACGGATTTACCCTGTACGGACATCCAACCATCCTTTCCATGCTGCCTGTGTTTCGTATAGTTTCAGTACTTTTTCCATGCGGAACGGGTAAAGAGAATAAACATGGGAAGCAATTCAAGGCGTCCGAAAAGCATCAGGAAAGACAAAACGCTTTTTCCCCATATTCCGTACCGCGCAAAATTATATATCGGTCCGACAGCGCCAAGACCCGGTCCGACGTTGCTGACACAGGTCAGGGAAGCCGACAGGTTGGTAATCACATCAAATTTACCGTCGAGGGAAACCAGAAACGCACCGATAAAAACCAGTGCAACATACATCACGGCGAACTGAGCGACCTGCGAAACAATGGATTCATCCACTGCCTTCCGGTCAATCCGGATTACATCGACCTTGCGGGGCCGCCCTGTTGAAAGGATATTGCGGCGGGAAAGCTTGAACAGCATGTTAATCCGGATCACTTTAATGCCTCCGGCAGTAGATCCGGCGCAGGAACCGATAAACATTGCCAGAATCAGCAGCATCTGGGAAGCGGCAGGCCATCTGCTGAAGTCAAAAGTGACAAAACCTGTTGTGGAAATAATGGATGAAAGCTGGAATGAACTGTAACGAAGGGAAGTGAGGATAGCAGAACCTGCAGAAGCGTCTTTTCCTGCAGCAGCAAGCTCATCCCGGTAAAACCCGAAGTTGAAAAAAGTGATCAGAACGATGAATGCAAGAGCAATAAAAAGATAGCAGCGAAACTCTTCATCATGCCAGAACGCCTTCAGCCGTTCGCCGATGAGACATTTATAGTACAAAGCAAAATTCACACCGAACATAAACATGAAAACGGTAATGACCGCATCCACGGCGACGCTGTCATACGCTGCGATGCTTGCGCCGTAATTGCTGAATCCTCCGGTTCCGGCAGTAGCGAAGGTATGAACAGCAGCGTCATACGGAGAAAGACCGCAGATAAGCAGTGAGAAAAATTCAATCGTTGTAAGAAGGATATAGATCCTGTAAAGTATTTTGGCTGTAGTGCCGGTCTTCGGAACCAGCTTGCTGAGAGACGGGCCGGGGCTTTCAGCCTTGACCAGATGCGCGGTTCTTCCGGTAAGTTTCGGAAGCAAAGCCAGTGTCAGAACCAGCACGCCCATGCCGCCGATCCAGTGCGTTGTTGCACGCCAGAAAACGACGCCGTGCATATAATGATCGAATCCTTCAAAAACGGAAGCGCCGGTTGTAGTAAAACCGGAAACTGCCTCAAAAAAAGCATCTTCAAACCGGACAAACATCCCTGAAAACATGAAAGGAAGAGCGCCGAAGCAGCTCATGAGGAGCCATCCGACGGCAACGATAATAAAGCCCTCTTTCAGGCGCAGGTAAGAACTGCGGTCAGTACGCGGAATCAGGTGCATACCGCCTCCGACGGCAAGCGTAAGCAGAATGCTCCAGCCAAGCGCGGAAGAATCACCGTCGCGATAATACAGCGATACCAGAAAGGCAGGAATCATTGCAAGTGCTTCAATTGCAAGAATAGCGCCAAGAACACGAATTATCAGTTTTCGGTTCATCTGTAAAGTACCTCATTCAGATCAGAAATACCGAGATTACGCGAAACAATGATTACATGGTCGCCTTCTTCAATATGATCTTTCCCGAAAGGAATGATGATTTTGCCCTGATGGACGATAACGGAAACAAGAGAGCCTTTTCTGGTATTCAGATCCTTCAGGGGAATACCGATATAGGGATCGCCTTTACGGGCAATAAATTCGATGGCTTCAGCATTGCCGTCAATCAGACGGTAAAGGCGTTCTATATGGGTACCGTTGCTGTTTTCACGGGCGCGAACATATCGCAGTATGGTGGAGCTTGTGATTACCTGCGGACTTATGACTGAATCAAGTCCAAGGTCATTCAGAATGTCCATGTAAGCCATACGGCTGTTTTTTGCAATAATTTTGGGAACGCCGGAGCGGGAAGCATACAGGGCGGTCATAAGATTCTCCTCATCCCGGTTGGAAAGTGAAACAAATGAATCGGTCTGGGAAAGACCCTGCTCCTGAAGAAGATCCTGATCGGTTCCATCACCAAGAATTACGTCTACGCGGGGAAGCAGTTCGCTCAGGCGACGGGCTTTATCTTCATCAATTTCAAAAAGTGTAACGTGGATTCCCATAGGAACGATAATCCTGGAGAGGTAATAGGAAATGCGGCCGCCGCCCAGCAGCATTACACTTCTGATTTTCTGGCTGTTTCGGCCGAGAAACCGGAAGAAATCCGTTATCGCAACCATATCGCCTGACACAAATACTTTATCACCCGGAAGAATTACAAAGGAACCGTCCGGAATAATGACGCTGTTGTTCCGTTCCACCATTGCATACAGGATACGCGGAAGGCCGGGAATCTTCTGGGCAAGATCCTTCATCGGAATACCGACGATTTTGTCCTTTTCCTGTGCCCTGAATTCAACCATTTCAACAAGCCCGCGGGCAAAGGACTCGATGCTTCCGGCGAAAGGGTAACGAAGCAGACGGCTGATTTCAAGCGCCGTAGCACGTTCCGGATTAATGGCAACATCAATTCCCAGCTCATTCTGAAGAAATGTCTGGCTTTCATTGAATTCCGGGTCACGGATTCTGGCAATCGTATACTGAGCGCCGAGACGCTTTGCAATAAGGCATGCCAGCATATTGCTCTCGTCATTTTCAGTGGATGCAATTACAATATTTGCTTTTTCAACGCCTGCTTCAAGAAGGACCTTGGCATTGGCGCCGTTGCCTTTGAGACAGATCACATCAAGAGATCCGGAACAGCGTTCAATAACTTCATCGTCCTTATCTATTACAATAACGTCGTGCTCTTCCTGCGTCAGATGTTCAGCCAGCGTGTACCCGACTTTTCCTGCGCCGATCACGATGATTCTCATACACAATCCCCCAAACAAATATCAAAACTAATTTTATCATTTTTTACTCATTTTGGAAAGTACAGAACAATGTACAGGCAATTCAGGTGTCTGCCGGAATGTCAAAAGGGAACTTGCATATATAAGAATGATGATTATAATAAAATCAGTGCTTGGAAAGGTGTGATAAAAGTGATGCGCAAAACCGGAATATTCCTGATGGCTTTTGTTCTGTTTGTTTCATTCCTTCCTTTTTTTGCCGAAACGGCTGCGTCGGAGCCCGTTCCGGTTCCCGAAACGGATATCTATGGACTTATCCAGTCCGATAATATTGAAATACCTCTGTTTTCAGAAGAAAACATGAAATTTTTTGAAATACCGGATAACGAAGCAATGCAGTTTTCACGCCGCCTGAAAGCAGGGTGGAATCTTGGAAATACTTTCGATGCACAGGATGAAGGGAAGGGTGTGGCCGGACGCGATTATGAAACTTACTGGTGCGGCGCGAAAACCACAAAGGATCTGATTCATGCACTGAAGGAAGCAGGGTTCAACCTGATCCGGATTCCGGTCAGCTGGCATAATCATATGATTGATGAAAACTATACGATTGATGATGCGTGGATGGGACGCATCCGGCAGGTTGCACAATGGATTATCGATGAGGATATGTATTTTATCATCAATATTCATCACGACAACTCAAAAAGATACCTTTATCCGGATACAGAGCATTATGAGCAGTCCGAAAGATATGTCGAGGCGGTGTGGAGGCAGGTATCGGATGCGTTTTCCGGATTTGATGATCACTGCATTTTTGAATCAATGAATGAGCCGCGGCTTGTCGGGTCCGAATATGAATGGTGGCTGAACCCGGGAGCGCCTGAATGCAAGGATGCTGCTGACTGCATCAACCGGCTGAATCAGAAATTTGTTGATACAGTTCGCGCTGCGGAGGGAAACAACTCCACAAGGTACCTTCTTGTTCCGGGATACTGCGCCAGTCCGGATGGGGCTCTGAGCAGCTTTTTCAGACTTCCTGATGACTCTGCCGAGAACCGGATTATGATTGAAGTACACGCTTATACCCCCTATGATTACGCATTGAACAGAAACAATCCGGACAGCAGCTTTGACCTGGAAAAAGACACCCGGAAAATGGGAGAAATTACAGGATTTATGAATAAGCTGTATAGTAAATTTGTTCAAAAAGGAGTGCCGGTTGTTATTGACGAATTCGGGGCACTTCAGAAAAATGCTGATGACCTCCAGGACAGGGTTAATTTTGCATCATTTTATACAGCATCCGCCAGCGCCAGGGGAATTCCGTGCGTATGGTGGGATAATCACGGTTTCAGCGGAAACGGAGAAAGATTCGGATTGATCAACCGGAATAAAAAAATCTGGAAATACCCGGATATTGCGCTCGCCATTCTGAAGAACTGCATGATTAACCGTGAAGGGGACGAATAATAAACGCAGTAAACAAAAGATAAACAGCCTGCTTTGAAAGCAGGCTGTTTATTTGGCGGAGAGTTAGGGATTTGAACCCTAGGTGAGGTATCACCCCACACACGATTTCCAGTCGTGCGCCTTAGACCACTCAGCCAACTCTCCACACATGGTCACGTCAAAGAATTATAACGGATATCCGGTATTTGTCAAGATTGAATTTACAGAACATACCGGATTAAGGAGATCGGATCTTTCAGAGCTCCTTCAGCTTTGAAATTTCTGCAGCGGTAAGCGGCCTCCACATACCAACGGGCAGATCTCCAAGCGATACCGGGCCAAAGCCTACCCTGCGAAGGCTGATTACTTTATGTCCGACAGCTTCCGCCATGCGGCGTACCTGTCTGTTTCTGCCTTCATGAATACTGATCAGCAGAACCGTATCAAATGTATTCTCACGGATCAGGCGGACTGAAGCAGGGGAGGTTATCTTACCGTCGATCATGACGCCTTTCCGGAGGGCGGTGATTTCATCGGGAGTTACATGATTTGACATTTTAGTCCAATAAGTTTTAAGAACCTCATGGCTTGGATGCAGGACACGGTTCATCATATCGCCGTCATTTGTAAGAAGAATAAGGCCTTCACTGTCATAATCCAGACGGCCCACAGGAAAAAGACGGACAGGATAATCTGAAAACTTGTCCATAACAGTGGAACGCCCTTCCGGATCGTGAGCAGTCGTAACTTCTCCGACGGGTTTGTTGTAGGCGATATAATGCTTTTCCGCTTCCGGACTTACAGGGGAACCGTCCACAGTAACGATATCCAGCAGCTCATCAACGCATGTTCCCAGTTGTGTAACTGTTTTTCCGTTGACGGAAACGCGGCCGTCAATAATGATTTTTTCGGACGCTCTCCTTGACGCGATTCCGCAAACTGCAAGGTATTTCTGAAGTCTGATCATAGCGTTCCTCTTTCTGTTGTATCAGAACGGACAGTTGCTGTTCAGTTTTTTATGAGTATAGAAACATGTTCCGTTTTTCATCTCCGCCATTGTATGACCGTTTCCGATCAGTTTATATTTGTATGTGGTAAGCCCCTCAAGGCCCATTGGGCCTCGTGCATGGATTTTTCCGGTGGCAATACCGACCTCGGCTCCGAAACCATAGACAAATCCATCCGAAAATCGGGTGGAAACATTCCAGTAAACGCCGGAGCTGTCAACCCGCTGCATAAATACGGACGCATTGTCGCTGTTTTCAGTGCATATACAGTCAGTGTGGTGAGAACCGTATCTGTTGATATGCCGGATCGCTTCGGAGAGGGAAGAAACTGTTTTTATGGATATAATATAGTCAAGATACTCCGTTTCCCAGTCCAGGTCTGAAGCCGGCCTGCATTTGATTATTTCTGCCACGGAATTATCTCCACGGATTTCTACGCCTTTTTTCTCAAGCGCTTCTGCCAGCAACGGAAGTACGACGGGGGCTATACGCTCATGCACAAGGAAAGTTTCGGCAGCATTGCAGACGGATACATTCTGAGTTTTGCTGTCAAGCGCAACCCTGACAGCAAGAGCAGGATCGGCAAATTCATCTATATATACATGACAGATTCCGTCTGAATGACCAAGAACAGGAATTCTGCTGTTATCCATTATATACTGAACAAACTGCCGGCTTCCCCTGGGGATAATCAGATCAATCAGGCTGTCTTCTTTCAGCATGGAGGCAACGTCTTCGCGGGTCTCAAGAAGCTGTGCGGAATCAGCGGGAAGGCCTGCTTCAAGAAGCGCTTTGCGAACACAATCACAAAGTATCTGATTTGTCCGGATTGCTTCACGTCCGCCTTTCAGAAGAACGGCATTGCCGCTTTTAATACAGAGGGACGCAATCTGGATAAGGGCATCCGGACGGCTTTCAAAAATCACGCCGATGACACCGATCGGACAAACAACACGATACAGTGTAAGGCCTTCCGTAATTTCCATGGAATATGTGGTATTTCCGAGCGGATCTTCAAGAGCAGCAAGCGCTTTCAATCCATCAACGGTCTGAGAAAGCTTTTTTTCATCAAAAAGAAGACGGTGCAGCAGCGGAGATGCAAGATCCTCCGATTCGGCATTTCTGCAGTCCTCCAGATTGGCTTCGCTGATTTCACTGAAGCGCGCGTTCAGTATCTCCGCAAGGGAAAGGATTGCTCTGTTTCGCTGATCCACAGGAGATGCAGAGAGATCATAAAACGATTTTCTTGCGCGGAGAGACAGTTCATGCAGGTCTTTCACTTTGCTCAGTTCCTTTCCGATGGATCCTTGTTCGGAAAGAAGTATAACAGACAATGGGGGAATTGAAAAGAGATGCATAATATGGTATAATTATAAATTGTCTGGAGGAATGAATCATGCCGCATCAGCAGGGGATCAAAATGATTGCACAGAACCGAAAAGCCTGGCATGATTACTTCGTAGAGGAAAAGGTGGAATGCGGGATTGTTCTTTTCGGAACTGAAGTAAAAAGCATTCGCCTGGGAAAGGTAAATCTGAAGGAAAGCTGGGTTCGCGTACACAACGGAGAAGTTTGGGCCGAAGGGATGCACATCAGTCCTTATGAACAGGGGAATCAGTTCAACCGGGATCCTATGCGCATGAAAAAACTGCTTCTTCACAAATCGGAAATCAGGAAACTTGGTACTACAGTCATGAAGCAGGGATATACGCTGATTCCTCTCGAGCTTTATTTCAAAAACGGCCGTGTAAAGATGTCCCTGGGAATATGCCGGGGCAAACAGCTGCATGACAAACGTGACAGTATTGCAAAACGCGATTCCGACCGGGAGATTCAGAGAGCTTTACGAAACAGGCAGAAGAATTGATTGTCAGTTGCTGCCATGGGGATGATCCGGTTTCGACGGGAATATCGGAGAATGAATCAGCGAGCCGCAGCCCCTGTACTGCGTAAAAACGGGGAAAAACAATAACTGACAATACCAATTACGCTTTCGCGGCTTAATGCCGCGCGTCGGCCCTGATTGCCTGCAGACCAGGTCACCGGCGTCATTATTGCAGGGAACGAGTACCGGCTAAGCTTTGCACCGGTATCCGTAATCATGA
>JAEEGL016695470.1_pt1 | contig 33255 bp, 25 predicted proteins | sample 9134231 | NCBI WGS metagenome assembly JAEEGL01 (sample SAMN16246548, study PRJNA631951) | gut metagenome | biome: gut microbiome; feature: rumen; material: fiber-attached | host: Bos | place: Iran: Karaj | collected 2018-10 | reverse complement strand
TTTATCGGCATTGGAGGTCGCAAATTGCGACTTCCAATGGGCAAATTCTTCATTATTCAATTGAAACATAAAGTTTTCAGGAAACCGTTCAATATTGCGCTTTACCTGTTCATTAAGTCGCTTGGTCTCCACTCCGTAAAGCTCCGCTAGGTCGCGGTCAATCATTACCTGCTGATTTCTGATGGTGAGAATCCTGGCTTCTATCTTCTTAGCGGTAATTTCCTTATTCATTTTTTACCTGCCATCGTTTAGGGCGTTACCCCCAAAGCAACCATTTTTTAGCTCTGGCGCAGAATAATCATTTTGCTCACTCATTGCAATAGTTCTTTTTGGGGCTCTTGACTGCGGGAAAGTTTTTTCCGTGCGGGGCATATTTTGAGATAAAGGCAGGACGGTTAGATTTTTCGGCAATATGCTTGTGCTTGTATATTAGCGCAATGTGTGTGCTGGGAGATGTGTTGTGCGAGCACTTTATATGCAGTAATATGGGAAAGATGGCCGGCGGGTATGGATAGAGTGATAATTACCCAAAGCAGGCATCAACCAGTTGTTGCAATTTACCTGATTTGGCAGCTTCAGCAGCATCTGCCTGCACAAAATGTGTAGATTCTTTTTTTAGTGTTTCATCAAATCCTAATATATAATTTGTCGCAATCAAATAAATAATCCGGGTTGGTGCCATACCATACACCTGATGCTTGATAATATGACTGATTCGTTTCTTTTCATCAGGGTAGGTGGCTTTTAGCCCATCACTGTTAAAGAGGCGTTTGACTATTTCTGTAATGTAAAGTCCTGATTTCATATATAAATCAGCAAAGGTGTTTTCGGGATTGTCAAAACAACCTGGGTTTTCCGCTTCTAACTCACCGACCATTTTTTTTACGACCCATTTGGGTGTAAATATCTGGTTTGTTTTTTGGGGCGGAATATAATCAAAGATATCCTCATCCAGGGATTCATCAAAGTAATTGGCTAAAGTACGTCGCTTATTCATAAATTCTTTAACGGAATCATTAAAGACTATTTCATCAAATAACTGCCCCTTAAAGTGCTCTGTTTTACCGGTTGTTTCATCGGTATGATCACCGCCATCGCGCAAAAAGATAAAATTCTCAAGAGTAATACCTGTGACCTCGCTAAATACTTCTGGCTCGGTGTATGTATCAAAATTGCTTAATCGCAGATCGTCATCACCATAGGCCATGAGAAAGCTTGGTATCGAACGCGAAAATCCGCGCAGCAGCGCGCGCACATCGTCTTCTATCGTTTTCTTGGCTGCTTCGGCCTTTAGATGCTCTTGCTTCTCGACGAGTTCTTGGGGAACAGATTGGGCAATCTCAGCAACATCTTTTTGTAATCCTTCGGTCAATTCTCTTGTGGTTTTATAGACATCTGCCAAATAATTAGACATTCCCTCATCAAGAATTGCGCTATTTCCGCTTGAGTCCGCTTCTTCGCTCCTCCGCTCGAGTTCAATCTGAGCAATGCGCAGTTTTTGTTCATATTCCGACCTTCGCTTATTAAATTTAGAATCAATTGCGGCTTCAACTTGCGAATCCATTTTCATTTTTTGGCTAGATTTTGCGCCATAGTTTTCTGCGATCGTTGTAACAACATTTTTCTTAATATTAGCCGCAATGTTCTTTTTTAGCTCTTCTACTGCCTTTTGAGTAGTAGCGATGGTTTTTGCCGTGTTTTCAGAAATACTACCTTCTGCTGTTGGTAGTTCGATTTTTATATCATTTACAGCTTTTTGAGCATCATCAGCAAGTATTTCCCAGCGTTTTTCACCCAGAAGTTCCTTTGCTGTTCCAATTACGATTTCATTGGAAATATCAACTTCGCCTTGTTCATTAACCGGAATTTCTTCGATATGATCTAATGATTTTGGTGCCTCGTGTTTGGATCCTCTTGAGCTGCCATTGCTAATGGCTGGAGATAGCTTGCTGAGAATGTCTTTTACAATGCCAGGTGCACCAAAGATATTAGAAATATTCTGGAACAAAAAGTTTGACATAAAGCCGCGTCTGACAACTTCCAGACTTTTAATCCGTCTTGGAATTGTTAGCACTTTTGCTGCATCTAGTTCAATCATTTTGCCGTCGTTATCTTCGCCTAATACCGGGAAGAAATTTAAGAGACGGCGGATATTTTCCTCGCGGTTAATTGTTGTCCCCCGCCCTTCACTCGTAGAAAGCGAAAGATTATTGGCAAATTCGTCGAAAATAATGAGTGTCCGCGCGGGATCAAAGTCAAAGATATAAGCATTTTCTTTGCGGAAGTACTGTGGCCTTGTAGTACCCGAGCGTTTAAATGTATAAGGATTTTGTGCTCTGAATGCCGCCTGTATATAGGCGGCAGGGCTTGTCATATTGCACAGCATTAATACGCCACTCCACTCAGGAATAGTTACGCCAACAGTTAATTGCCCCACACTTAAGGTGATGGTTTTATTGTGTTTTCTGATAGCATTTGTTACCTTGTCAAAAGCGCGTTCTCGCTTTTCATTTTCATCGATAATACCGTCACCAGCAGCGAGTATAATCTCATAATTTTCAAAAACAGGGTGCGATTTTAAAAGATTAGCCAGCGCTTTGGCACTACTTACGCGATCCAGTATCCATAGCGTATGGCATAGTTCATTGCGCAGTTCTGGCGTCGAAAAAGGATATTTTTCATTTACTGTCAAAGTATTTAGAAATTTTTTTATTTCCGATAAATGGATAAATTCACCTTTACTATTTGTTTTGAAAAATTCATTTAAATCGAACGTATAATCGACAGTTTCATCTTCTGTAATCATGCAGCCTTTTTCCAGCTCGTCGCGAATCATTGCCGAAAGCTGATAAGTAAACATCGACATCCGTGGCAGTCGTTCATAGGGATTAGAGACACCGGCCAGGTAATATTGTTCTTTTGCTGCTTGTTCATCGGCATAAGACCAATTAAAAACCTGATCTGCACCAAAATCCTCATTAGCGATTGCTTTGAATGGTGTACCAGACAAATATAGCGTATGTTTTTTCGTAATATTTTCAAAGGCCCAGTCAGTTTTGCGTGTGTCCACACCTTCATGCGATTCATCGACTATGAGTAGATCAAACTTTAATTCATGAATCCAATCCAGCTTGTCATATTTTCCGCCGTGATAAACAGAGCCTTTTAGACTTTGCAACGACTCAAAGGCAATCATGCCAATATTTGGTAGGTTATTATCAAATTTATAATCAACGAACTGTTGGCGCGACATCACAAAACAATTGTTGGCACTTTTTTTGAGTGAGTCATTCTCTGTCACAAAACGGTATTCATTGCGCCAATGGATGAATTTAACGAAATCATCCAGCCATGAATTAGCCACACTTGGCCTGTTTGTTACGATAAGAACATTTTTCATTTTCATGCGGCGGATTAAATCATAGGCCGCCAAACATTTGCCAAATCTGGGTTTGGCGTTCCACAAAAATTCGCTGCCGCCATTTTCAAAATAGGTTTTGGTCATTTCAACGGCGCGATTTTGCTCATCGCGTAGTGTATAATCGGTTTTTATATCATTTTGCCATTCACGTGCAGAAAACTCATCAAAATAGGCTTTTGATGTTTCGCCGTCAATGTGGAACCATTCTCTGCGGCCATTTTCGTCATTTTTACGTTCGATATGTTTAAAAATTTCCAGATAATTATGGAAATCATTATCTGTGAAAGCTTCAAAACTCTCGTCGTTGTATAAAGCGATGTGTTTCCACGCAAGAGTCCATTGAATATCGGCGGTTTTAGTTTGTTGGTCGATGCGGTTTTCGACGGTTTGCATCTCAGTATAGCCGATTTTGGTCCACCCATCGTGGTAGCTCACTCCGGGGGTATTGTAGGCATAGATCATAGGGCGGATTTCTTTAATGGTTTCTATTTGTATGGTGGTTCCCATTGTGGCTCTCCAATCTTTTGATAGTCTTATGCCATTGCCTTTACATGGCTTTCGATGAAGTCGATTTCGCTTTTATCCAGCCCATATTTTTTATATAATTGCTGGTCTATGTCTGGAATGGATTTGGTCCAGTCAATGTCGGATTTAGAGGTAAAGTCTTGGAGAGGAACATATTTCCAAGTTTTCTTTTTATTATCTTGCGTTATTTTCAAGATACCAAGCATTGTTCGAGCAAATTTGCTTTTTATGTATTTCAGTAGGTTTTCTGCTTCTCTTTCGGTCTCTAATGCACCAATGCTTATAAAAGATTGGGTATGCCCGATGACGGGCGTCCCGATGACGGGCGTTGATAAAACTTCTCCTATTGCACCAGAACCATTCGATTTTGGAAGAATAACTTTGTATTTATCAAGGTTTTCATGTGGACGAATATATTTTCGTTTGATATATTTTGTAAAACGTTTATTTCCGATAAGACCTACAAAGCCAAGCCAATTTTCATTATCTGTTGTTTTTTCATCAATGAAAATGTTCGGCAATTTGGAAAAAATATTGGTGACAACATCATAATCATGTCCTTTACTTAGGATTCCCACATTTTCCCCCTTAAACCGAATCTCAGGATTCTCTGCATGAAGTGCTTCTGAAAATTTATAACTTTCAGGTGCATAAACCCATTCAGATAACGAAGAAAAATCAGGTTTACTGATAACTTTATTTCTGATGCTATTTAATTCAGAAAATTGAGAATATGCTCCAATAGCTCCAAAATACTTATTTGCATCCCTATAAGTTATCGCAATGCCACCTTTAATGTCCGTATTGGCAAAAATATCTGAACTCTTTTGGGTATATTTCAGGACCTTCAAATGCTCATCATTAAGCATCTTTTCGTTCCAATTCTCTGGAGTTTTTCCTGCATTAAACAAAAAACGCGCCGGAGTAATCAACTCTACTTTGTCAGCAACCTTGTACGCAGCATCCATAAAACTATTGTAGATAGGCATATCAGATGTGTCAGCTGTTTCTTCCTGATACGGCGGGTTTCCTATGATATAATTGAATTTCATACTCTGTCCTCCTTGCTCTGCGATTTGCTGAATAGTGAGCGTTTTAAACTTTTGGGGTCTAATATAAAAACGTACTTTGCATGGCTTGGGTGTTTCTTGTGGCTTATCGCTTATTTCCATGAAATCAAAGAGCGAAAGCTGTGAGGATACTGCGCTTTCACCACACGGCGTATGTCCAGTAAGCCCATCCATCTGCCAAAGATTCCAGGTGATAATTTCGATCATCTTTAGGCTTTCTTCGTAGGTTGGCTTTCGCTCGCAGATATATTGGAGATACTCTTCAAATGTCATATAGAGATTCAGCCGTGCAATAAGCAGATTGTCACCTTGCAATTCGTAGCCGTAAACTGATTGAAAAGCACAGATAATAATCTTTAAAATTTCGCAATTTTCATTGATAATATTATCTTTTTTTAGTGAATAGGCACATTGCAACTTGCGATCTAATATGCCCTTGCGCTGCTCAATAGGGATAATCTCGCCGGTTAATACATCATAGCGTTGCACTAAAAATGGAGCTTCACCGCAGGTAATTTCCAGGCATCTTGAATAGATAAATGGATTTGCTTTGCCACATTCAGAACAAGTGGTACTAATATCTGCCAAAAGCTCATCAATCATTCGATTACATACCCAAATGGGAGTAAATACCTCTGCATGAGATTTGGTGCGGCCTGATTGTAATTCGAGTTCTTTGCGGGCGCGATTGCGGATTACCCCCGAATGCTCGCCAGTAATTACATCAGCTGTAATTTCGGCATTTCGTTCATAAGCATGCCCAATTTGGACATAGGCATCAGTTGCCCAGCGGATGTTATGACCGGTTGTTTGGTCTTTGAGTAGCAGGTTAAGCAAGCCTAATTGGGCAAGGCGCAGTATTTCATCCTGGATGCCTATTAACATGGGAGTTTTTCTCCATGCTGTGCACCAGGTTCACGCAATTTGGCTTGCCTCTCAGCCATCTTTTCGCCCAATCATGGTTAAGTGGTAGGAATTGTCTACTTTTCCTACTTTACTTTTTGCCAGAATTTGCTAGGCATAAAACTCAGTATTGATGCGGGTTTGCTGTATCTACTGACTAACAAGCACGTGGTGTGGGAAAAGTAGACTTTTCCCGCACATAATCTTGGCTAATTTCCTGCTTGTCGCCCCGCGTGATACCTAAAATTCGCCAGAGTCATGCCACAGCTACTTGCCGCCATAGCACAGGTTATCTCTCCGCTTTTCCAAGCTTTTAAGGCCGCAAAAAAGCTTGGCTGAAGCTTTCGCTTGGGGCGTCCCCAGGTTTTACCGCGCGCTTTGGCGGCGGCAATGCCTTCTGCCTGGCGCTGGCGAATCATATTGCGTTCGGTTTCGGCGACGTATGAAAGAAGCTCTAGGACAATATCGGCAATGAGCGTGCCAGTGAGATCTTTGTCGCGGCGCGTATCCAGCAGGGGCATATCTAGTACGCAGATTTCCACACCTTTGCCTTTGGTTAAAAGCCGCCATTGCTCCAGAATTTCGGCATAATTTCTACCTAGGCGATCGATGCTCTTGATATATAATGTATCACCATAACTAAGCTTTTTAATTAGCTTTTTATATTGCGGCCTCTCAAAATCCTTGCCGGACTGTTTTTCTATAAAAAGCTGCTTAGGCGCAAGGCCTAGGCTAAGAAGTGCGCTGAGCTGGCGGTCTTCATTTTGCTCCCTGGTGCTGACTCGGATATATCCGTATTGCTTGTTCATATAGAACCTCCCAAGGCAGGATAATGGGCTATCAGCGTAAGTAATAGCTGTCCTGTGAGGCTTAAGCCATGGAGGCGCAGTCTCAAGAGGCCGCCGGCTAAAGCCCCCCAAAAAGGCGAGTTAAGCCGTCAGTTTTGAAAAAAATTGCTAAAAGTGACGGCTTAACGCATACTATTCCGGAGCATCTGTTATGATGCCAGCGTCAGGAGTATGGCATGGAACTTTTTCCTAGGGAACTATATCTTAAAAAGATACGCGGATTTTATCATGATGAGGAGATCATTAAAGTTATTACCGGTGTGCGGCGCTGTGGTAAATCAAGTCTGATGCAGACAATTGCCCAGGAACTGGTAGCTAGTGGGGTTAAGCCAGATCAGATTGTCTATCTCGATTTGGATGCCCGCCAATACCGCCGGATAACTAATGCCGATGCGCTTGAAAAGCTTATTGAAGCGCATGATGCTGGGGCCGGGCGCAAATATCTGTTTATTGATGAAATCCAGAACGTGCGCGATTTTGAACCAGTCATCAATGGTTTTAGAACTGATGGTGGTTGGTCGATTTTTATCACCGGCTCAAACTCCTATCTCCTTAGTGGCGCCCTTGTTACAAAACTCACGGGCCGCTATATCGAATTTGAAATGTTTCCGCTCAGTTTTGAAGAATACGAAAAGATGAAGCTCTTCTATGGGCTTGCTATAGAGGTAAATCCACTTGCCGAACTCAATCAATATATCTTGTCCGGTGGATTTCCAAAAGCATTGCAATATAGCGATCTTACAGAAAAACAACGTTATGTTGGGAGTATTATTCAGGAAATTTTTGAAAAAGATATCTGCCATAGGATGAAGATCCGCGACCGGGAAACTTTTGATGCCGTTAGAAAATATTTGATAGCAAATTTTGGAGCAACGACAAATATTTCTAATATATACAATGCCCTAAGAGCACAGGGAATCGCCATCACCCGTGAAACCCTTGCCCGTTATCTTCGGATTCTCGTTAATGCAAAAATTTTATATGAATGTTCGCGCTTTGATATTAAATCAAAAAAGGCCTTAAAAAATGAAAAAAAGTATTACCTTGCTGATTTGAGCTTTTTTTATGCCGATAATACTGATAACCGCATCAATTATGGGCCTGTTCTGGAAAATATGCTTTACATTTATGCCAGATCGCATGATTACCAAATCAGCATCGGCCGCATCGGTAAACTGGAATGCGACTTTATTGTGCGTGGCAAATCCATGAATTATGCCTATATTCAGGTGGCCTATACAATCATGCAAAGCCGAGATACCGAAGACCGTGAATATCGCTCATTGGAAATGATTAATGACAATTATCCTAAATATGTGCTGACGACAGATTATTTGCTGCAACATCGGAATGGCATTATCCATGCTAATTTGCTTGATTTTATAAAAACCGGGCAATTGTTTTGAAAGGTGAATATCTCTTACTCACTAGCTGCCGTTTATTCTTCTGAGAATATTAAAGCTATTTTATATTGTAACAATTATCCAAAAGGCGGATGCGGCCCCCTGCCAGCTTTTCTTCGGTAATGGGGGAGATGTCGGTAATATAATTCTCGGCTACAGTGGCTAAATCATCTTCTAAGTTGGCCACAATGGTAGCGGCGGTGGCTAGGGAGTAAGCGCCCTCGGAGCTATTGGCCAGCGCTTTGGTGGTAACAATATAGATCGGTGTAGATGTATTCCAATTTTCAAGTGTAATTTCATGGCCTTTTTGACCAATAAGCACCAAAGAGTTATCTATTCTCATGCCGGCATATTCCGAGCCGTCGGCGGCGACTAAATGGGCTTGCTGCTTACAATCAACAGTAAAAGATAACTGGGAGGAAACTTGTAAAAAATTAATAGCTTCCGGCTCGGCCAGCGGATCGCCGAGGGCCGAAACGGAGCTCTCCAAAATCTTTTTGAGCTCGCCGGCTGTTGTTTCGATAGTTACCAAAGGAATGCTCTCACTGCCGAAGAGAGCCGCTAAATCGCCTTTGGTAATATCGCCGCGCTCAATAAAATCGCGCGTGCCGCAGACGGCATTGGTTTTAAAGACCGAGGCCGGGACAATGGCAAAATCGGCTTCGGCTCCCGCCTGATTATTGGCGGCGTAAAAGAGGCTGTCGGCCACCAAATTGCCGATGGGTGCTTCACGGCTTCTAAGTAGCTCAGGCCTTAGGTCAAAAAGTACTTCGCTATGACCGATAACGGTGCTGTCGCCTTGCTTACAAGTATTATTATAATTAACACAGCCGGCAATTAAATAAACGCAAAATAGCGGTATTAAAAAGAGTTTTTTCATCATTCCACCTCCAGGCCAAAGAGAATAGAGAGCCCTTCGCGCGGAATATTAGTGGGTAACCAGCCGGAACGGGGCGCCGGGTCGCGCATATCCACATCAAAGGTGTTGTAACTATAAATACCAAAGCGCAGATGCTTCCATAGCGGCACGGTTCTTATGGCGGCATCGAGGCGGAAATAGGAGCCGATGCTCCAGGGAGAGAGAATTTCCCGCTCACTCCGCCCGGCGTTGCGGCGCTCGCTGACATAGAGCCCCTTTAGGGAAACTTCCACCGCTTTGCCCAGGAGAAAATGGCCTTTAATCTGGCCTGTTAGCTGCGGCAAAGTGGTGTCCAAAAGACCGCTGCCTATGATTTGCCGGCGCCACCAGTAGGCGGAGAGTTCAACATAATCATATTTGGTAAAATCAAGGCGCAGGAGCAGTTTCAGCAAGGGACCATGGCTGGAAAGCTGAGTAAATTCACTGGGTAAAGAGTCTCTATAGAGGCGGTAAATGCCATCTTGCTGCCACTGCCAGGCCAAGGTAGCCACTAGGCGATAATAGCCGCTGCCCAAAAGGCCGTGATGGGTGGCATCGAGGCCAATCTGGCGAGCTACAGGCGGGGCGAGTTCCGTAGAGCCTTTAAAGCCGGCAATGACGCCGGTTAAGCTGTAGCGCTCCTGCCAGGTGGGGGCTCTGGAGCCCTGGCGGTAACTTAAAGCCAATTGCAAATGGTTTTTGAGCCGCCATTTAAAGCGTAGGTAGGGGTGGAGCATTCGCCCGCCAAAGATGGGCCCGCTCATGGCGCTTTCGTTAAAGTATTCCAGCCGGGCGCCGAAATCCAGAGAGAGCGCATTATTAAATTGCCAATAATCTATAATATTTAAATTAATGCGGAAGCGCCCGAAGGTGCTCTCGGGAAAATCGGATTCTTTAAGATCCTGAATGGCATTAAGAGCTGCTCCCTCCGGAGTGGCATTCCTGGCTACGGAGAGCCCCAGTTGTTTGGCAAAACCGAGGTCAAAAGCTATGTGCAATTTATTCTTTGGTATAATTCTAATATCAAAGGCTACGCCGGCCCCTAAATCCAGCTCGGAGAGGGAGATATTTTCAATGAGCCCGCTGGGAAATTCCTCTGGCGCCATATCGTTATTTTTATCGCTGGTGCTGTAGCCTGCCGGCGCCAGGGAGAAGCGCTGGCCGTGGGCTTGCTGCTTTAACGATAAGTGCAAAGTGTAATCAACTTTAGGGTGAATAGTCATGGCATGCTCAAAATAAACGGTAAAAAGGCGCTCCATCTGGTTGGAATCATCGCCGCTCACGGTATCAAGCTTGCCAATATAGGGGCCGTGTTTTAAGTAATAAATCTGCGTGCCGAAAGAGATGATGCCCCTTGTGCCGGCATTATAGGCGCCGGTTAGCCCCCACATGGTAGAGAAGGGCAGGTCACGGGTGGAAGCCGGGGCATAGCTATAGCCGGAAGGAGTCAAATAATCGCTGATAATGAGGCGGTTTATGCCGCTACCATAGGCGAGAGAGCCTAAAAAGGTGAGGTTAAAATTTTTTATGGTAAAGCCGCCGGTGCCGTCCAGGCGATAAATGCCGCTGTGGGGTAGGTCGCCGGTCAGAGTCATATCATCGATGCGGGAGAGTGAAGTGCCGGCTTTGGCGCTGATATTTACCCCATGCTCGCCGGAAGCCAGTTCCAAATAAATGGCTCCTCCCAGGGCTCCGTGGGCCTCGCTTTGGGCCGCCGGGCCTATATAGACAGTGATTTCTTCAATAGCCTGTGCCGGCAAACTCCAGGGCGTGAGACCGTCATAGAGGGTGTTTATCAGCTGGCCGTTAATATAAAGAGCGACAGCGGAGCGGTCGTCCAGACCCTGGCTATATACCTGGTAGCGCCCTTGTTCATCCATGGCCACATAAAGGCCGGGGATAAAAGCTAAAATATCGGCCAGAGTGCGAAAGCCAAGCTCCCGTATCTCATGCTTTTCTATAACAATTACATTAGGATCATCAGTTAAATCTGCCGGGTGGTCCCTAAGCTTTTCATTGTATTCTTCGCGGCACAGAGCACGGGCAGCATCTTCGCTGGCACTGTCTATGGTAGCGGCTGCCGGTGGCAGAAGGCTTTCGCTTTGGGCATCGGCGGCGGATTCCGTTGCGGCATCGGCCGGCTTGGCCTCGGGAGCGCGGATGGCAGTAATAAGTGGCCTTTTGGGAAAGCCCAGTAAATATTGCTTATTTTCCAAAAAATCCACCGCCATTATGTAATATTCCACACTGTTTGCAGTAGAGAGCTCGGCCTCAGGAATAATGGCCCGGTAATAGTCGGTGCTGGCTATTTCCATCTCTTTGCGGTGGTAATCACTAGCCTCGCCAAAGCGATAAAAAAGGTAAACCGATTCAATATCCTTGGCTCCGGAGACAATACCGCCAACGATAAAATCCTCGGCCGGGCTGATGCTTTCCGGCGGCGTAAAATCAATGCCCATGATTTGGGCCGGTAGGAGTTTGGGATAGAAGAAGAGTGAAATTAGAGAAAATATAAATAAAAATAAGGAATAATGAGCGCCTGGTGTACGCTTTGCAAACATACTATACCTCGTTCAAAGCCCAAAGACCCAAAAAGCATAATAAGCCAAATAAAATGAAAGACAAGTAATTGTCAGCCTGAATGGTGCTTTTCGGTGAGGTGGATACTCATTTTGGTGTGTTTTTTTAGGTGCCGGTTTAAGATCTTTAAGACCGACAGGCGGCCAAAAGCGTTCTGGCGTGCTCGCGCCCGGTTTCGGTAACTTTTTCGCCATCCAGCATGCGGGCTATTTCTCCCACCCGCTCTTCGTAAGTGAGCTTTTTAGCATAAGTATTGGTGGTATCGCCCTCTATTTTCTTGATTAAAAATAGGTGCTGACCGGCGGCGGCGGCCAGTTGCGGCAAATGGGTGATGGTTATCGCCTGTTTATGGGCCGAGATAGCGGCAATTTTGCGCCCGATGGCCTCGCCCAAAGCTCCGCCGACTCCTGTGTCCACTTCATCGAAGAGATAAGCGGCGGCGGCGTCTTTATCGGCTAAAACCACTTTAAAAGCCAGCATTACTCTGGAGAGCTCGCCGCCGGAAGCTATTTTGGCCAGCTCTTTTAATTCCTGCCCGGGGTTGGCCGAGAACAAAAACTCCGCCTGCTCCAACCCTTTTGGACCTAACATGGCGTATTCTTTTGGTAAATCGCTGAGCCTATAGGGGGTAAAAAGCAGTTCCAGGCGCGCTTTGGAGAGCCCCAAATCGGCCAGTTCTTTTAATAATGCTTTGGTTAATTCCTTGGCGGCTTTCTGGCGTGCCTGGCTTAATTTTTTAGCTAAAGCCAGTGTTTTTTCGCCCTGCGCGCTTATAGCTTCATCAAGGTGCAGGAGGGAGGTACCGCTGTTTTCCAGATTTTCCCGTTCTTGCTGCAAATTATCCAGTTTTTTCAAAATATCCTGGATGGTGGCCCCATATTTGCGCTTTAAGCGGCGGATAAGTTCCAAGCGTTCTTCGAGCTCTTCGAGGCGCTCGGGGTTTTCCTCCAAATGAGCTAAATAATGAGCCAGGTCATGAGCCACATCGCTAAGCTGAGCTTCGAGTCCGTTTAAAGTTTCGGCCAGCGGAATTAAGGTTTGATCCAGGGCGCCGGCCTGCCTTAGAGCCGTAGAAGCAATGGAAAGGCGATCGATAGCGGCCACTTCTCCGGAATAAACGGCACTTTCGGCACTGCCGAGAAGAGCAGCAAGGCGCACAATATTATTAAGTTTATTGCGCTCTTCTTCCAGCTTTTCGTCTTCACCTGCTTTAAGCCCGGCGGCCTCTATTTCATCAATGGAATAATTAATATCTTCCAAAAGCTGGGCCCGTTTTTCAAGCGCCGCGGTAAATTGCTGCTTTTGCTTAAAAAGCGCTTTTAATTTAGCAAATTCTTCGGCATAAAGCGTAGCTGCGTTTGTTAAATCGGCATAGCGGTCTAAAAGCTCAATATGATTTTCTTTTTTAGTGAGTAGCTGATGCTCGTGTTGCCCGGAAACCTCCATCAGCCCAGCCGTTATTTCTGCCAAATCGGCGAGGGAGGCTACCATATTATTAATCCATATCCGTGGGTGAGAGCTTATCTGGCGGCGCACCAAAAGCAGATTTTGATCATCGCCGCTAAGGCCCTTTTCTTCCAATATAGCTCTTATTGCCGGAAGAGAACTTATATCAAATTCGCCTTCTATGACGGCTTTATCGGCTCCGCTGCGCACCATATCCATGTTGGCGCGGTCGGCAAGCAAAAGGCCGATACTGCGCAGAAGCACACTTTTACCGGTGCCGGTTTCGCCGGTAATCACGGTAAAACCGGGCTCAAATTCGAGCTCTAAAGAGCTTAAAACGGCCACATTTTTTATATGTAAATATTTTAACATCTATTTCTTCGCCGGAGATCCTGCTTTTGGTGCTCCGGCCTCCGGAGCAGCTTTGGGGGAGGCGCCCAAGTTTGGAGCTACAGGGGCAATAAATTCCTCGATATTTTTTTGCTTATAAGCCGGCGGAACAGCAAATATTGCGGCTTTTAACGGCTTTTCCTCTATGGTTTTAACGATGCTGTCATTATAAGTATCGTTTTGTTGCAAAAGGTGCATCTTTACCGGAAAGCCGTGTTCCTGAGCCATATTGAGCACGGGCGCCAAAATAGCCAGTTCCTGGCCCAGTTGTTTGGAAAAGGCCATTAAATCGGCGTGCAGCTTGCCCATTTTTCCCTCTTTGGAAAGCCAGACCACACCCACTTCCTTGCCCTTGGTGTCTTTGGCTGTAAATTCACTGGCAGCAAAGCCGCTAATAGTCTCTTTTTTGCCGGTTGGCTCGAAGCTGATTTTAAAATCCATTGACATATCGGGGATTTCTTTGGCGAGCTCCGGCGGAAGCTGGGCCTTTATGGCTTTGACGGCCTCCAAAGCGCTCTTTATTTGGCCGATGAATTCGCTAAGGCGAATCTCGCCATACTCTTTGGCTTTGTTATCGATTATTACCAGGCGATCCGCTCCGGCATCAATTAGAAGTACTTGATTCTGGGCGGCTATTTCGGCCCGCATCTTTTTGCCTTCCATGTAAAGGATGGAATCGCTGCTTTGGCCGCCGCTGGTATCTTGCTGCACCACGCGCCAGCCGGCCTTAGCGCTTATCGGCAGGGCTAAAGTAAACAATAAGACGCTGATGAATAATTTTTTCATTTAATACCCCGGTTTTAAGAAGCTTAGGCTAAAGTTTTTTTAATCGACAGAAGAGGTGCGAAAACGGAATTTCACATTTGCCGGCAAGGGTTTAATATCCGGATCGCTGCTTTTTATGCCTTTTTTTATAGAAACTTCGTACATGGTATCCAGAGCAAATTTGCCGCTACCGCTGGGCCTTATGGTAACTTCTTTGTTGTCCTGACTATAGCTCACTTTGGTGCCGATACTGTTGTCGGCTTGGGCTACGGCAAAGTAATCGCCGGGAGTTTCCTCGGCAATTATAGGGGCGGAAAAGACGATGGTGATTGGCTCTCCGGGTAAAATATTCAGGGCTCCGCTGGCCGGCTGAGTAGAGACAACACGCAAGGTTTCCGGCACGATAATCTCCGCCTCGCCACAAGCCGTTAGACTCAAAATAAAGAGAGCAGCTAAGGTACAGGTTAATTTTTTAGTCCACATATTTTTCCACTCCGCTATCTTATTTGCCTGACAAGCCAAGCAGGGGAGAATTGTAGCACATAAGTTTGACTTCTGCTAGCACTCAAAAACATTTTAGCAAAAATAGTGCCAAGTTTTTACTTAATCATTTTTTCGGCAAGGTAACTTTTAGAAAATAGCCGCTTTTTTACTTAATTAGGTAATTCTTAATAGCCGCCATAACGGGATCTTCGGCAATGCTTTTGGCGAGAGCGCTCATGGCGTTATCGGCGGCATCTTGTTCGCCGATGCCGGTGGCTCGGCCGCTTAATGAGCCGGAATAAATTTCCGCATTATTCGCTTCGTCGATTATTTTAAAATTAGCTACCGCCTCATGCCACATGCTGCGGGCGCCGACGCGGGAGATAAAATCGCTGTTTACCGTGCCGAAGATAAGAATATCGCCTTTTTTTTCACGGGCTTGCAAGTAAGCCAGCGCTTCATCCGGGTTGCGATAGCTCTTGAGCATCAGGCTGTCATATTCGCGCAGCGTGCGGGCGCCTTTTAACCCCAGGCGGAATAATTCCCCCAAAAGTGTTTCGGTAAAAAGCTGGTGAATGGCCGGATCCTGGCGCACTTCTTCATAAAAAAAGATTTCGATATGGGCGGTTTCGCTCTTTAGTTCGTGCAAGGTAATATTGGCAAAAGGCGGCAGCCAGCGATCGGCCAGTATTTGGCAGGAAAAGGGAGCCAGCGAGACGCGGATAGCCTGGCCGCCCATGGCCACCTGCTCAAATTCGTTAACAATATGCCCATTACTATCGCTTTGCCACTCTTCCTGATTCAAAAGCCCCTGCGGCGCATCAAAAACCACATTGGCCCCTTGCCAGGCCAGGGAAGAGCCGTCTTCCTGCTGCCAGGTAACCGTTACTTCCAGGTTTTCGTAAGGCTTATGGCCGCTTATCATTTTTAGGTGCCTGTTTTTAATGGCTACTTTGCTTCTTTTGGTAAAAAGTTCTAAAATATCATTTAGTTGGCCATCGACATCCAGGCATTCTTCATCGGCATTCAGCTCCTTTAAGAGAGCGCAGGCCGCGCTGATGGTGGCAAAATTTTCGGCAAAGCGGCAAGCTCTATCGGCCAGTTGCCCCGGCTTATCAATAAAACTGTGCCAATCATAGCCGATAGTGTTCAAAAATTCCTGAATAGCAGCAATCTGCTCGGTACTGGAATCAATAGTTTCCAGATGCTCAAGGCCCGGCGGATACTTGCTGACGGCTTCACTCGCCGCATCGGAAGCGCCGTCACTCGCCGCATCTACCGGCTCTATAGAGTTCGGATTATTCACAGCTGGCGGATTATGCGGGCCGGGGTTAGTTGGCCCTACCACCGGCGGCTTGGTACCACCGCAGGCGCAGAGAAAAAGCGCGAATATTATTAGTAATTTCATTAGAAATTCCCCACCTGCTTTTTAAACTCGGCCCAGCTGTTTTTGCTGTTTTCCGTGGTGTTTGTTTGCAGAATTTGTAAGCCCTCATTGATGATGGCAGTGATTTCTTCGGTTGTTTGCGTGCCGATGGCATCCTGATCTTCAAAATTGGGTTTTAAGGCCAAATCAACCAATAATTCGCGCATGGCATATTGATAAAAAACGGTGTGGAAGGAGTTGGAAGTGCCGATTTGCCGCGAGACGCGGTTAATAAAGGGGCTTATTACGGCAAAATATTGTTTTTCATAGCCCACGCGATGAGCAATGGACCACTGGGTGCGCAAGAGATTACCCAGGTTGGAAAGATAACGAAAGACCTCTTCTGTTAGCTGCGGATCTTTACTCGGCCCCAGGCGCAGGAGCTCCGGCACACGCCAGGTGGCATCGCTTATCACCTTGCTAAATAGCGGGAATAATTTACTATTAAGTTCTTTTAAACTCATGTTTTCGTGCTTTACCAGCGCGGCGCGGCTAAGGCCTAGTAAGAGGTGGCCACGGAAGGCGGCATCTTTTAAGCGGCGCTCGCGGGCTTCCAAATCCTGCGCGGTAAAAGCGACGCCCATATCGGCGCTAAAAACTTCGTCGATAATGCCGCCCAAAAGGTCGATATCGGTGCGGGCCATGAGGGCGCCCGTCACCTGCTTGGCGTTGATGTCGTCGCCGGTGAGGGCGCGGGCCAAAATGTCATAAACTTGCACTTCGTAATAGGCGTTTTGGTTTTCCACAATGCGATTTTGCTGAAAAGCCAGCCAGATTTGAATACCGGGAATCACCATAGCCACCAGCGATAAGAGCAGGGTAAAAAGACGGCGGCGGGTTAAAAAACGCACGATGGAGGCCAAAAGCTCCTCGGATTCGTTCAAAAGCTCTTCGCGCTTTGGCCAATCTTCCTTATTGGGCTGGGTAAAGCGGGTTAAAGAGCGAAAGAGCAGGCGGCTGTTAGTGAGAATTTTCTTGCGGTCTAAAAGGCGAAAGACCACCGTTCCCAAAAAATGAAAACCGGCTTTTTTGGCTTTTTTGCTGCGCTCTTCGGCGGCTCTGTAGCCGGCAAGCTCTTCTTTAAGTGCCCTATTTTCTTCAATAAGTTGTTCTAAATCCGCTTCGTTAGCCATTGCTGCCTCTTTAGGAAAAACAGGCTCTCCCTGCCGTTTTTTTACAATATGTCCGGCCCTTAGCCGCCGGAACACTACCGGTAACAAGTGGCATATCATGTTTTTGAAGAAATGGAGATAGTTTTCTTGGGGGCGACGAGAAAAGCGCGCGGCTCCGGCTTATTCGTAAAATATTCTGCCCCTAAAATTCGGTTAATTTAATTTGAGGTGCTGGGCAGTGAGTAAAGTATTTTTATATAGACAAATGCCCTACTTTTTCGCTCTTCTTAATAACGCTGCAATTTCATCTGTTTGGGCCATGTCAAGAGCCGTTTTGTTGTCATTATTTTTGGCATTTACGTCGGCACCGGCGGCAAGCAGAACTCGCACTGTCTTGGTATGCCCCCAACGAGCTGCCCTCATTAGCGCCGTATCGTTATCATCATCCTTAGCATTTACATCGGCACCGGCGGCAATTAGCATTTGCACAATCTCCGCGTTGTAGACGGCCCTCATTAGCGCCGTCTCGTTATCATCATCCTTAGCATTTACATCGGCACCGGCGGCAATTAGCATTTGCAGAGTCTCCGCGTTGCCGACAGCGCTCATTAGCGCCGTCCCGTTATGATAACCCTTGGCATTTACGTCGGCACCGGCGGCAATCAGAACCCGCACTATCTCTGTATTCTTCTGATAGGCAGCCTTCATTAGTAGTGTCTTATTATCCTTGGCATTTACATCGGCACCGGCGGCAATCAGAGCCCGCACTATCTCTGCATTATCCCGAGAGGTAGCCCTCATTAGCGCCGTCTCGTTATCATCATCCTTGGCACTTACGTCGGCCCCGGCCTTAATTAGGGCCAGTGCTATCTCGGTATAACCGTTATTAATAGCTCGTATTAGCGCCGTCTCATCGTCCTTATTCTTGATATTTACATCGGCCCCGGCAGCAATCAGAGCTAACGCTATCTCAGTATAAGCTTTATAATATTCATTGGCAAAACCGCGAAGGCCGCTATAATCTCCATTACTAGCCAACATTAGCGCCGTATCGTTGTTTTTATTCTTGGCATTTACATCGGCTCCGGCGGCAATCAGAGCCTTAACTGTCTCGGTGCGCCTACAATCGGTAGCATCCATTAGCGCCGTACTGTTATAATAATACCTCTGGGCATTTACATCCGCCCCGGCGGCGAGCAGCATCTGCACTATCTCTATTTTGCCACAATAGGCCGCACTCATTAGCGCCGTACTGTTGTCCTCATCCTTGGCATTTACATCGGCCCCGGCGGCAATCAGAGCCTTAACTATCTCGGTGTGGTCTCTTCTAGCAGCTTGATTTAGCGGTGTCTCTTTATTATAATTATCCTGTGTGTTTACCTCGGCCCCGGCGGCGAGCAGCATCTTAACTGCTTCAGTATCACCACGCTTTGCAGCTAAATACAGGGCCGTTTCGCCCTTAATGTTTTGGGCATTTACATCCACCCCGGCTTCAATCAGTGCTTTTATCACTTGCGGATGTGGCGTATACTCCTTATAATATAAACTCCCGCGCAGGGGCATAAAAGCCAGCATCAGCAGCGTATAACCAGGATCAGCCTGAGAAACATCAGCTTTAAAGATATCCTTATGTTCCTCTTTAGTCAGCCGAGCTGTTTTGTCGGCCCCGGCAGCAAGAAGAACTTTCACCACCTCTGCATGGCCCTCGCGGGTAGCTAAGATAAGAGCTGTTTGATTATTATTTTTTTCGTTTTGAGCATTTACATCGGCCCCAGCGTCAATCAGCATTTGCACGATTTCCGCGCTGCCGCCTCTAGCCGCCACCATGAGCGGCGTTTCTCCACCATGACGAGAATTATATGTAAACACCTTATCATAATTATTATAATCACACCGCGTATTTACATTGGCTCCGGCTTTTATGAGCTCGCGAACTAACTCCACGTCGTTATCTTCGCTGATATTCTCATTGCACAGCAGTATATCCATAACCTGTTTGCCATGGCGGGCTTTTAAATCTGCCCCGGCGGCGATGAGTGCCTTGATTACCTCAGGCGGGCACCAAGTCTCGGCGGCTATTATGAGCGGGGTATAACCTTTCGAGCTTGGTGGTGACAAGTCCCATTGTTCGTATTTCCAGCTGTTGATATTTACATCGGCACCAGCTTGCAAAAGGGCCTGAATTACGGCCAGTTTGCGACTTAAAAACTCATATCTAGCGCTGGCCCTAATTGCTAATACGAGCGCTGTCTCGCCGGCTAGAAATTTGGATTTTTCTTTGCTATCATGATAATAAACTCGTTCCCAGGATTCTTGGGGAAGGGCGCGGGCATCTATTTCGGCTCCGGCGGAGGTAAGCGCCTGCACCACCTCAAGATGCCCATTTTCGGCGGCCCACATCAGCGGCGTTTTGGCTTTTTCCTTCATACTGTCGCGGGCATTAATATTTATTTTTTTGCTAATTAGAAAGCGCACAATATCTGCCTGGCCGCATTGGGCAGCTTTAAGCAATGTCTCTTCCTTCGGCCTGGCTCCAGCTTCAATAGCCGCCTTAAAAGTCTCCATATCTTGGCAAACAGCCATAGAAAGCGCCTTGTTTTTTTGCCTGGAGGAGAGCCACACCCTGGCTTTTAGAAAGGGCAGTAAATTATCATTCACCTTACATTGCAGCACCATGCCAAGCGCGTTCTCGCCCTCTAAATTCTTCGTTCTGGGACTTGCCCCAGCCTCAAGAAGCAGGCGAACCATTTCCTGCGCGTTGTCCATATTTACAGCATACATGAGAGCTGTATTGCACTCGCCATCTTTTAAATCAGGTTTGGCTCCGGCATCCAGGAGGAGCTTCACCACTTCCGTGTGGCCCTCTTTGACGGCTTCTAAAAGCGCTGTCGTTCTGACATAGTGCTCTCCATAGACAGCGTTTACTTCGGCCCCGGCAGCAATAAGCTCCTGCACTTTTTTGGTATTACCCTCCTCGGCGGCCTTCATCAGCGGCGTCTCTTTTTCGGTGGTCATCTCCGCTCGGCACATCTGCCACTGGAGCTCACCAAAGATCATACCGATAATGTTTGAGTTTTTAGCACAGGCCGCCTTGGCCGGCAGGATAAAAAAGAGGCTGGCAAGGAGAGGCGGAAAGAGAGAGGTAAATCTGGGAAGCAAAAATTTTACCAGCTTATTTCTATTATTGTCACCGTTATGGCGTTTTTTGTTATTTACTGAAAACATTAAGATTTCCTTCATAGTCGCCCAGTGCCAAAGTATCCGAGCAAAGGGACCGGCCCCGGCGCAATAAGGGCACTCATAAACTCCGGCTGGTTGGTTTCCACCGCGAGCAATAACACCTTCATGCCCACATTACCCGCTATCAAACTTACAGTAAACGCCCAGATTTTGTCTAGGTCACAGTAACTTATCTAAAACCCAAAAAAATTTTAACACCTTTACTCGCGATTGGGCTACAAAGGTTTTTTTCGGCTTTTTTACGCCGCAAAAAATAACCAATTAATTTGATTTAGTCCGATTATTAAAGGAGTAACAAAATGAAAACACTTAAGAAATGGCCACGCCTTCTGCTGCTCATCTTAAGCGCTTTGCTTCTAAGCGCCTGCGGCCAAAATGGCGACAATCATGGTAATGAAAACAACGAGGAGAGCCTTCAAACTAAACCGGAATTTAAAGGCGCGCCTAATCCATCAGCTAAATCTGATGAACTTTTAGCCAAAATAAGCCCATTATTTCAGCGAATTAGCGATATTGATAATTCTCTGGGCACTATAGTAGCCGTAGCTACTCCCGATGGTGTTTCCGCCAAAGGCTTTGGCGAATTTGCCGCCGAAAAAAAACTATATAATCTAAACTTCCAGTTAGCCAGTATCACTAAAGTCTTTACCGGTATGGCCCTAGCCTCCATGGTAATGATGGCACCCTCTCCCTGGATACGCCACTGGTTAAAGTGCTGCCTTTATGCTAAACTGCCGCCCGTCGCCCGGCAGTCATGGTTGCTAAAGAGGCGGCCGGAAAAACAACAAGCGAAGCCAAGAGAGCATCCAGTGCACGCGCGAAGCGGTATAATAAAAGCCCCACTTGGCCACTTAGAGAAAATATAGAAGGACCATTTGCTAAAAAGGAGCATTGCTTATTTCTAACCAAGGAATATCAAAGGTTTTTTTTCGCTGATTTTCGCTGTAAGCCGGATGAGGGGCCGGGAGACAAATTAAAACGCCTCATCAAAGCAGCCGGCATTGGGCAGATTGATATGGAGGGCAAATTTGTGGCCATAAAAATGCACTTTGGCGAGCTGGGCAATATGAGCTATTTGCGCCCCAATTACGCCAAAGCGCTGGTGGATACCATCAAAGCGGCCGGTGGTCAGCCCTTTTTGACCGATTGCAACACTCTTTACCCCGGCAGCCGCAAAAACGCCATCGAACATCTTTACTGCGCCTGGGAAAACGGTTTTACGCCGCTCTCGGCCGGTTGTCCCATTATCATCGGCGACGGGTTAAAAGGTACGGATGATATTGTCGTGCCGGTAGCCGGCGGCGAATATGTGAAAGAAGCCAGAATCGGCCGCGCCGTTATGGATGCCGATATTTTTATCTCTTTAACCCATTTTAAGGGCCATGAGGTCACCGGTTTCGGCGGCGCCATCAAGAATATCGGCATGGGTTGTGGCTCGCGCGCCGGCAAAAAAGAGCAGCATAGTAACGGTAAGCCACACATTAGTGCCCAAAAATGCCGCGGTTGTAAAAAATGCCTCAAAGAGTGTGCCAACGAGGGGCTGGTTTTTGACCAAAAGAGCAAAAAAATGGCTATTACGCCAAATTGCGTGGGCTGCGGACGCTGCATCGGCGCTTGTAATTTTGATGCCATCAGTTTTGCCTTAAACGCGGCGGTAAAGGAATTAAATTGCCGCATGGCCGAATATACCAAAGCTGTTTTAGACGGCAGGCCCCATTTTCATATTTCCATCATCCGCGATGTTTCGCCGACTTGCGATTGTCACTCCGGCAACGATGCGCCGATTTTGCCCAATATCGGCATGTTTGCTTCTTTTGACCCGCTGGCTCTGGACCAGGCCTGCGTGGATGCCTGCCTTAAAGCAGAGCCTTTACCCGGTAGCCAGCTGGCAGATGAAATGGCTAGAAGCGCTTTTCATGACCACCACGACCATTTTGAAAGCACCAATCCTAACGCGGAATACAAAACCTGCCTGGCTCATGCCAAGAAAATCGGCCTGGGTAATGCGGAATATGAGCTTATTGAGGTTAAGTAAGCACTTTTTCCCGCTAGCTCCGATTTAAGAAAATGCCTTTCTCACTGCTGCCCCACCTTTCATAGCCAGCAAACCGCCCAAATTCACATCTTGAAATAAAGCCTTAAAAATCATGGCCAATTACGTTGGCGTGCTTTTTGCTCGCAAGCGGTCACCAAAGCCCACTTGCTGAAGCTTAACCCGGTCTATTTATCATGTAGGAGGCGCATTATATCGAACATTATTATATTATTTATACAAATGTGCTGATGTCGCAAAAACCGCTTACTCTTACCTCTGCTCTGGCCAATACGCTGTGTGTCGATATAGAAGACTGTGTTTCTCGCTTTAAGAATTTCCCGCACTGTGCTAGCGTGGCTGAGCTCTCTGCAGCAAGGCAAGAGCTTAAATATTGAGGACAAAAAGATGATTACCAAACAGGCCTTAGGCAATCTTCTTTTCGGCATGGCCGACATTCTTCGTGATAAGAAGACATTATCAATACCGTGCGCTGGAATGAACCCGCTCCCGACGGCTCCGGCGGCAAAAAAGCGACAAAAACCGGTCAAAAGATAGTGGTGAATATGAAAAAATATCATACAGAAATAGATAAAGCGCCTGAATCTATGTCGGGCCTGTTTCAGGATGCGTGCGTCATTATTGAACAGGCACAGTCAGCGGCTTACCGCGCCGTGAACGAAACGCTCATCAAACGCAACTGGCTTTTAGGTATGCGCATACAGAAAGAAGTGCTGAACGACAAGCGGGCTGAATATGGCGAGCAGGTTATACGAGGGTTGGCAAAAGATTTAACCTTAAAATATGGTGCTGGCTATTCTCGCAACAACCTTTATAGGTATTTGTCATTTTATAAATCATTCCAGAACATTTTCCACGCAGTGAGTGGAAAATCTGAAATTGTCCCATCACTGACGGGACAATCTGAAACTGTCCCAGCGGTGATGGGATTTTCCGACCAATCGGATTTATATGGATTTATTGCTTCCGCATATCCATTGAGATTGTCTTGGTCGCACTATAGCATCATCCTGCAAGAGCAAAATGCCGAAGCCCGCGCCTGGTACGAGAACGAGGCCGCCAACGAAATGTGGAGCACCCGCACCCTGCAGCGCAACATATCGTCGCAATACTACCACCGAATGCTTCAGTCGCAAAACAAAGCGGCGGTGCACGACGAGATGGAAAAACTCACAAAGCCGCTACAAGACAAGCTTGAATATCTGAAAAATCCTGTGGTTGCCGAATTTTTGGGCTTCAAAAACAATGCTGAATATACCGAGAGTCGGCTTGAGCAGAGCATTATCGACCATCTTGTGCCGTTCCTTATGGAACTAGGCAAAGGCTTTGCTTTCGTTGACCGCCAAAAACATATTCACACCGAAAAGGAAGACTATTATATCGACCTTGTTTTCTACAATTATCATCTGCGCTGTTTTGTCCTTATCGATTTAAAAACAAAAAAGTTGAATTATCAGGATGTTGGGCAGATGGATATGTATGTGAAGATGTACGATGAACTGGTGCGCCCCGAAGGGCATAATCCGACCATTGGGCTATTGCTTTGCGCCGACACCGATGATAATGTGGCACATTATTCCGTTCTCAACGGCAGCGACCAACTTTATGCCGCCAAGTATCTCACTTATATGCCTACGCAAGAGGAATTGCGGCGTGAAATCGAGCAGCAGAAGGAATTTTTCAGGTTACAGAATGGGGATGAGCAATGATGGAAGAGTTGGAAAATAGGGAAAATGGATTCACTGCTGCCCACACCTTTTATAGCCAGCAAACCGGCAAAATTTGCACCTTGAAATAAAGCCTTAAAAATCATGGCCAATTACGTTGGCGTGCGTTTTGCTCACAAGCGGCCCAAAAGCCCAACCGGCCAAGAGTTCGCCAGAGGCTAATAAGCTGTAGCTGCCCGTAGTCACTATGCTCCCCATGCATAGTGAATGAAATAATAGCATTGTACTTTCCCGATTTTGTTTGCTACTCCAATGATGCGCCTCGCGTAAAGAGGCAGCCTATCATCTTAACCAAAGGAGCAGGCAAATGGAAAAGATAACCCTAAATAATCAAGAAAAATGCCCCCTGATTGGCCTTGGCACATATATGCTTTCCCCGGCAGATGCCGAAAACAGTGTGCGCGAAGCTCTAAAAATGGGCTATTCGCTCATTGATACCGCCAATGCCTATGTCAACGAAAGAGCCTGCGGGCGCGGAATAAAGGCGAGTGGGGTAAAGCGCCAAGATATTTACCTTTCAACCAAGCTCTGGCCATCGGAATATGAAAATGATCAGGCGGTTAGCGAGACGCTGGAGCGCTTGGGCGTGGATTATGTGGACCTGCTCTATATCCATCAGCCGGCCGGTAATTGGCTGGCCGGTTATCGGCAGCTGGAAAAAGCTTACCGCGCGGGCTTAGCCAAAGCTATCGGCATTTCCAATTTTGAAGGCCAATATATTGCGGCTCTGGAAAAAGAGTGGGAAATTGCTCCGCAATTTATTCAAGTGGAGGCGCATCCATATTTTACCCAGCGCGAGCTTAGAAAAACCCTAGATAAATATGGCATTAAGCTGATGTCCTGGTATCCGCTGGGCCATGGTGATAAGTCATTGATTAGTGAGCAGGTTTTTGTGGACTTGGGCAAAAAATATGGCAAGAGCGCGGCGCAGGTGATTTTGCGCTGGCATACGCAGATGGGCTTTGTCGTGATCCCGGGCAGCAAGAATACCGATCATATTCGTGAGAATTTAAATATATTGGATTTTAAGCTAACCGATGAAGAAATGGCCGAAATTGCCAAACTTGATTGCGAAAGGCGATATTATAACCGCACCGAAGAGCAGCTTAAACAGTTTGCTGCCTGGCAGCCGCAGTATGAAAGATAAGAAAGTGGCCGAGCTCTTTATGCTTAACTGCTCTATTTTTCCTGCGGGCTCCAAATAGCAGGAGTTTTTATTCCGTTCTCTTTCTGTTTCCGCCTCTTGTTCTCCTTTTGCCTTCTTGCAGATAGCAACAAACTACTGATAAATAGGTAGCGGCTGATGGTGCTAAAGGAGATAGCATGGAGCTCAATCAGTTAAAGCAACTTGTGGTTATTGCCGACGAAGCCGTGCTTTCGCGAGCTGCCGAAAAGCTCCATATCTCGCAAAGTGCCCTTACGCGTTCGATTCAGCGGCTGGAAGATGAGCTTGGCGTACAGCTGTTTACCCGCACCAAAAACAGCATGAAGCTAAATGAGGCGGGCAAGCTGGTGGTTAAACAGGCCCACCATGTGCTTAAAGATGCCGAGGCGCTGGTTTTGCGGCTTGAAGCCTTTAAAAAAAGTCATCAGAGCCTATTTATTGTAACCTGCGCTCCAGCACCATTATGGAAGCTAACTGCTGAATTATCCAATAAATTTCCTGATATTCACATTACCTCCGCTATGCCTGACGAGGATGAAATTGTGCCGCTGCTTTTGAGCGAAAAAGCCAATCTGGCCATTACCCGCCGGGAGATTAAAAGCGAAACCATTGATTCAATGCCGTTTATTGACGAGCAGCTATATATGCAAATACCTTTAGCGGATCCGCTAAGCCACAAAAAAGCCATTCATTTTTCTGACCTTAGGGGGAAAGAAATTCGCGAATATATTCATACCGGCTTTTGGCATCAATTGCACCGTGATTGTATTAAAGATGCTAAGTATATAGAATATGATGATATCATGGTTTATACAAATGTGGTGATGTCGCAAAAACCGCTCACTTTTACCACTGCGCTAGCCAATACGCTGCGCGCCGATATGGCAGGCTGCGTCAGTGTGCCCATTGTTGATGAAGAAGCCACCGCGCATTATAAGATTGCTTATTTAAAGAAAAATAAGCAGCTATTATCAGATGTTTTGAATTGGATTGCCAAGGCCAGCCGGACGTGGTGAGCTTGGCTGCCACTATGATCCCTATGCATAGTGAATGAGATAATAGCATTGTACTTTCCCGATTTTGTTTGCTACTTCATTTATGCGCCGCGCATAGAGGGGCGGCTTCTCTTAGCAAAGGAGTATTTATAATGCCTAAACTACTGACTATCCTATTATCCGGCCTGATATTTGGCCTTGCCGCTTGCAGCTCGCCGCCACCGGCCAAAGCCGAGACGCCGCCAAAAGTCGCTGGGGCGGCCCAGTCAGCTGCAGAACAAACAACAGATAAAGAAGCCCTAAACAATGCCGGGGCAAATAACGAAAAGAGGAGTATAAAGATGAACACAACTGCAAATCAGACAGGTAAAGCCATCGTCGTCTATTATTCCAGAACCGGCGAAAATTACAGCGTCGGCAATATAAAAGTGGGCAACACCGCCAAAGTGGCTATGGAGATTGCTAAACAGAGCGGCGCCGATTTGTTTGAAATAAAACCAGTTAAAGCTTATCCGGCAAATTATAAAGAATGCATCGAAGTAGCCAGGCAGGAGAAGGAAGCTAATGCCCGTCCGCAGATAGCTGTGGCGGTTGAGCATTTTGAGCAGTATAGTACGGTTTATCTCGGTTATCCCAATTGGTGGGGCGATTTGCCCATGATCGTCTATACCTTTATTGAAAGCCAGGATTTTGCCGGTAAAACTGTAATACCCTTTGTCACCCACGAGGGCAGTGGCCTTTCGGGCACACCGCAAAAACTGCGCCAAGTTTTGCCTAAAGCCACCGTGACCGAGGGCCTGGCCATCAGCGGATCGACAGCCCAAAACAGGCCGGATGAAGTAGCCAAGAAAGCGGCCGAATTAATAAAACAAAAAGGATAATAGCCATGTCAGACAATTTTAAGGAATTTCGCGTAGATACTCGCCAAACGACGCCAGAAGAATTTGCAAAGGGCAAGCGCCAGGCCCAGTTGGTATTTGAGCTCAACCACACCATGCCTTTTACTGATAAATATAATGAGCTGGTGCAGGAACTGTTTAAAGGTCATATTGGCAATAATGTTATGCTGAATGCACCACTAACCTGTGTTTGCGCCGATATGGTTAACATTGGCAATAATGTTGTAATCATGAATAATTGCCTGATGATGGCACGCGGCGGCATCACCATTGAAGATGGGGCTATGATTGCCGCCAATGTGCAGCTCATTTCCAATAATCACGATTTACATGAGCGCGCTATATTAACCTGCAAGCCGGTGCATATTGGCAAAAAGGCCTGGATTGGTGCCGGGGCGACGATTTTGCCGGGAGTGACTGTTGGCGAAAATGCCGTGGTTGGCGCCGGTTCCGTTGTCACCAAAGATGTGGCGGCGAATACGATTGTAGCGGGGAATCCGGCGCGTTTTATTAAAAATGTGGAATAGTCAGGTGCCCTGGCCCGGCTGCCGGTAAGCGGCAGCTGTTTAACGAGCAAATAGCCGCAAATTGCGCATATCACCAATCGGTAATCAGCAAAAAGCAAATATTTACATTATCTTACAAGATTTGCCCCTTTTTCAAAAACCGCTCGGCATTCTTCCGGAAATACTGTTTCGTGGCGCCTTTTTTTGTCTTCTGCGTCAAACATGGACCACGGCCAATCGGTCTTGCTGTAATCTTTAAGCTGCAAGGTATTGCCGCTGACAAATACCTCCGCCGGGCCCACAAAGTGGCTTAATGTTTGCTGATAATTTTGTAATAATTGCCGGTACATAGTGTCTGGAGCATTGCTGGTCATAATGAGCAAAACGGGAATGGGGCGGGCATTACAGCAGGGAGTCTCTTTATTATAAGTTAAATTTTGGAAAATGAGCCTTTCGTAAAGAGCGCGAAAAGAGGCCGTCATTTCGCTGAGATAATTGGGCGAGCCGATGATGAGGCCGTCAGATTCGCGGATGGCATCCAAAACCGGCTTTAGGCCGTCGCGGCAGATGCACTGGCCTTTGAATTTTTCTTTTTTGCAGCCAAAGCAGGAGACGCAGCCGGTATATTTTTCCAGCTTAAAGAGGTCAAAGCGCCTTATAGTGGCCCCGGCGGATTCTGCGCCTTTGGAAGCTTCGGTAATTAGAGTGTCGGTGTTCCAGCCTTTCCTGGGGCCGGCGTTAATGGCAATAATGTTTTTACTCATTTTTGTTCTCCTCCATTCGGTGCTTTTTTAGCTCCATACTTTTTCGGCGCATTAGCCTTCTTGGCCCTGCCGGCCAGCTAGCCAAACTAGCTCAGCTATTAGTCACTGATATCCGAATCCAAGGTGATGTTAAAATGGTAATCTGGGTATTTGGCCATTAGTTCCGAGCTGATGGTATTAAGAAGTTCCTGGCGATTTTTACTACCGAAGCCGATAATGATATCAAGTGTAATATCATTGGCATCAGGTTTAATATAAAAACCGTGTATTTCCAGAACCTCTTGGTGCTTTTTTATAAACTGATAAATTTCATTCTTAAGACTTACCGAAGTTTTGTCGGTATTTTGTGAATATATGCCAACAGTATGCAGGATAACCTGATGTTTTTTGTAAGCCAGTTCCTGTATTTGCCGGGAGAGGGCATCAATTTGCGTAGCAGGCATATTATCGGCGACTTCAATATGAATGCTGCCCCAGAGCCTTTGCGGGCCATAGTCATTCAAGATGAGATCGTAGGCGCCAAGCACACCATCAATTTCTTTAATTGTGGATTTTATAGCTTTGGTAAGCTCCCCATCGGCGCGTTCGCCCAGTAATTTAGCTGTTGCATCCTTAATAATTTCATAGCCGGCCCGAAGAATAAAAATAGAGATAATCACTCCCAGCCAGGCTTCGAGGCTCAGGCCAAAGAAGACAAAGACCAGGGCAGCGACCAGGGTTGAGATGGAAATAATGGAATCCATCAGGGCATCCTGGCCGGAAGCCACCAAAGCAGCGGAATCCAGCGTTTTTCCGCGCTTTTTGAAATAGGTGCCCAGTAGAATTTTAACCACCACCGCCACGCCGACGATGATGAGCGAAAGCGGGCTGTAATCAGGTGTTTCGGGCTGGATAATTTGGGCTATTGATTCTTTGAGCGAAGTGGCACCGGCAGTTAATACCATTACGGCAATGACAACAGTGGTGAGATATTCTACGCGGCCATAGCCGTAAGGATGCTCGCGGTTTGGCGCTTTACCGGCCAGCTTGGTGCCGACGATGGTTATGACAGAAGATAGCGCGTCGCTCAAATTGTTGACGGCATCTAGCACGATGGCAATGGAATTTGACAAAATACCGATAGTGGCCTTAAAGGCGGCAAGCAGGGCATTAGTTATGATACCGATGGTGCTTACTTTAACGATTTGCCGGCTTCTATTGATATTGTCTGCGTTTGGCATCTGTATTCTCCGAATTATATTAGCCAGTTATATAATATGACTGGCACACTGGCCAGCTTTAGCACATCTCGTAAAAAAGGCCCAATAAATGCTGGCTTTGGGCGCCAGCAAAAACCACTATATTAGCCGAAGATGGCTTTGTCTATCTTTTGCTTGCCAGCAAAATTCATCATCGTGTTCTTGTTTTATAAGGCATATCTGGTTTATTACGGGAAAACGCCGAGGGAGAAGAGCATTTGCTAATAATCGCGAGGTATATTGAGCGCTGACCAATAGCCTGGCCTTGAAAAAAACATGTAATAAAGTTGTTGACAACTATTCTGCACTGCGTTATTGCTATATCAAAAGTTGTAACTATGGTAGTTACAACTTAAACAATTGGTTGGCAGCGCGCCAGCAAGAGGAGAGTTATTATGAAGATTGCAGTGATTTGTGCGAATGGCAAGGCCGGACAACTTATTGTAAAAGAAGCGGTCTCAAGAGGTTGGGATGTAACAGCGGTGGTGAGAAATGAGAACGCTAGCGAGGCAAAGAAGGTGCTTGTGAAAGACTTGTTTGCATTGACTGCCGAGGATTTACGCGGATTTGACGCGGTGGTCGATGCATTTGGGGCCTGGACGCCGGAGATGTTACCGCAGCATAGCTCGTCACTGAAGCATTTGTGTGATATTCTGTCGGGAAGTGCAACGCGGCTCCTTGTCGTTGGCGGTGCAGGGAGTTTGTATGTGAACACAGAGCATACGATGTGCCTATCGGATGGACCGGATTTTCCCGACAGCTACAAGCCACTAGCGGCTGCAATGGCGAAGGCATTAGGTGAGTTGCGTACACGTGGCGATGTAAAATGGACGTACATCAGCCCGGCGGCTGATTTTCGTGCTGACGAAGCGCGTACAGGTGAGTATATTGTTGGCGGCGAGGAGCTTACACTCAACGCCAGAGGAGAAAGTATTATTGGCTATGCTGATTTTGCAGTTGCCATGATCGATGAGATTGAAAAAGGCGATTATATCGGCCAGCGTATCAGCGTTGTCAGAAAATAGGATCGATATTGTGCAGATAACAAGCAGGTTTACAGTTGCAGTACATATCCTCACCTGCATCGAAATTTTTAGCGAAAAGATGCGGGTAACTAGTGAGTTTTTGGCGGGTAGTACCGGCGTCAATGCGGTGATCATCCGCAATGTACTGGGGCTATTGCGCACGGCGGGCATCGTCGAAACACGCCAGGGAAGTGGCGGAGCCCATCTTGTAAGGCCGCTTGGTGAAATCTCGCTCTATGATATTTACGTTGCTGTAGACTCCTTGGATGATAATGGCTTGTTCCGGTTCCATGAGAATCCAAATGCGCAATGTCCCGTGGGACGGAATATCCACAAAGTGATGGACAGACGGCTTGCCGCCGCTCAACAGGCGTTGGAAAACGAGCTTAGAAGTATGACACTGGCAGATGTGGTGGCTGAGACACGGGCAATCATCTGTGAAGATGACAAAGGTCATGCAACATGACCAAGACAGAATGTCGTCAGTATTTAATAGAATACCTGCTGGCAGAAAACTCACAATATGCCGCAATAGAAATACCTAAAGATGAAGTGTCTCAAAAGCAACTTCTGAGAGCATTAATGAATATCCGTCCTGCCCTGCCGGCAAGCGATGAATTTCTATCCATTCAGGATATGTATTTGCAGGAAATCAATCGATCTCGTGGTATTACCAAACTGTCGGATATGTCCGCAAAGATATCATGTGACAATGGTAATATCTATTTATGGCGAGGAGATATTACGTCGCTTGGTGTGGATAGCATTGTAAATGCGGCCAATAGTGGAATGACTGGGTGTTGGCAGCCATGTCACGCATGTATAGATAATTGTATTCATACCTTTGCCGGAATTCAGTTGCGGGCTGTATGTCATAAAATGATGCAGGAACAGGGACATGAAGAACCAACAGGGTGTGCAAAATTGACACCAGCATTTAATTTGCCGTGCAAATTTGTATTACATACAGTAGGGCCTATCATTAACGGAGAATTGACAGAAGAAGACTGCAATTTACTTTCCTCGTGTTATACAAGTTGTTTGAATCTGGCCTCTGAGAACGATTTACATTCAATTGCCTTTTGCTGTATATCCACGGGAATATTTCGCTTTCCAGCCGCAGAAGCTGCCAGTATTGCCTTTAAAACTGTAATGAACTGGAAGCACCGAACCTCTTATCTGATGGATGTTGTATTCAATGTTTTTAGCCAGAAAGATGAAACTATCTATCAATCCATTTTGTGCAAGGAAAAATAAAAGTAATGGACAATCTCAAGATTGAACGCATTAAGACAATTCTATCAGAAACAGATGTTGTCATTGTGGGGGCAGGAGCAGGCCTTTCGACGGCGGCTGGGTTTACCTACAGCGGCCAAAGATTTGATCGGTACTTTAGCGATTTTGCAGTTAAATATGGTTTTAACGATATGTATTCAGGTGGGTTCTATCCATTTGATTCTGCTGAAGAACATTGGGCCTATTGGAGCCGCTATGTTATGATAAATCGCTATATGGATCCACCAAAACCTGTCTATCAAAAACTATTATCATTGATACGAGAAAAAGAATATTTTGTTATTACAACAAATGTCGATCACTGTTTTCAAAAAGCCGGATTTGACAAGCATCGCTTGTTTTATACTCAGGGGGATTATGGTCTGTTTCAATGCAGTGTGCCTTGTCATTCCAAAACGTATGACAATGAATTACAAATTCTCTCTATGTATCAAGCACAAAAGGAGATGAAAATTCCTACTGAATTGATTCCACATTGCCCTGTATGTGGTCGGCAGATGTGCATGAATCTTCGCGCCGATGAGACTTTTGTGCAGGATGAAGGCTGGTATGAGGCAGCTGCACGGTATGAAAAGTTTTTGGAAAAACATCATGTGCCGGAGCATAAAAGGATTGTATTACTTGAGCTTGGGGTGGGAGCGAATACACCGGGAATTATCAAATACCCGTTCTGGCGCATGACTGCGCAAAATGCGAATGCTATTTATATCAGTATTAATTTAGGGGATGCGACAGTTCCTGAAGCGCTTTTGGGGCGTTCTATTTGTATCAATGCCGATATTGGCAAAGTGCTTGATGCATTCGTTTAAGCGCCTGGTGTTTTGTTATAGCCGATAGACGAGAGCGGCTCCATATCATTTCAAATTCTCCCTAAAAACTTCTCCGGCTTAGCAAATTTTTTGAAAATTTAGCGGCCGAATTTGCAAGTTAAGGGGGTAACTTTTAGCAAAATTCCAAAATTTACCCCCTTAACTGCCAAAAAACTCACCAGCGAAAAGGTAAGGAGCAGGATGAGGTGGCGAAGAAGGTTGGCAGAGATGATAAAAGAGTGATGGCGCTTTGGTGGTAGCTTTCGGC
>JAEEGL010190577.1_pt1 | contig 33256 bp, 30 predicted proteins | sample 9134231 | NCBI WGS metagenome assembly JAEEGL01 (sample SAMN16246548, study PRJNA631951) | gut metagenome | biome: gut microbiome; feature: rumen; material: fiber-attached | host: Bos | place: Iran: Karaj | collected 2018-10 | reverse complement strand
TACTCTCTCGATCCGATGAATCATCACAATGCCTATATCAACAGCAAGCAGAAATATCAGGCCAATGAGCAGATCTCCGATTACTTTTCCAACCAGCGTTCTCTGCATACTGGCTTTTCCTCCCCTGTATCCCGTTTTTTCTTACATCTGTCGTAAATTATCTGTTCCGGATTGTTTTTATACGCGAATATTGTTGCCTCGTTGATCCTAGAATTCTCTTTCGGTCTCATCACCCTAGAAAATGGGACCTTGCGGATGGAATCAGGAGCACAATCAGAATTGCTACATATGCCACTCCTTTCAGAATCGCAAAGGAGCTGACTTTTCCCCTCAGCTTAAGTGCAACGGATATAATGGAAAAAAGAGTGAATCCTAGCGCAATCCCATATAAAGCTGTGCTGTTCCCCTTGCAAATCGCGAAAGAAACGATTCCCTGCAGAATTCCAACCGCGAATGTCACCCATCCCATCTTCATCGTGAATTCTCTAATTTTTTCCGGATCTGAATAGCGGCGCATAAAGCGATCCGACAGTTCAATCGGATTTAGTTTCTTCTTCCCACCTGCATACATCAAACCTGTTACAATACTAAAAATACATAGTATTGCATAAAAAATACTGCAGATCATCAAAAGCAGATTCATCAGTTTTCCCTCCGGACACAATTAATATTTCCCCACGCTTTCCGGTTCCGTTATGTCATATTCTTTTTGCATAAACTCTGGACATTTGTCCGTATAAATCCTTCATCCGCACCCGGTACTCGTATCCGTATTTTTCATACAATCCGACATGATTGGTTGAAATAAATATCTCAGGCACCTGTTCTTCCCTGGCAATCCGCTCAATTTCTCTCAGTAAGAGACCTGCGAACCGATTCCCACGATACTGTGGAAATGTATAGACAAACCCGATCCATGGGGTAAGATCCGTGGGCTGAATATCATCTTTCTCCGCGTAGGTACAGTAGGAAATCAACTTGTCGTGTTCTGTGAGCAGAAGCACTCTGGATCCTTCACCGACCGTTTTATAAAACGTTTCCTCACTCAGCAGTTCATACAGAAAAATGCCCGGTTCCCAATCACTTTTCCCGATCTCTTTCAGCCAATGTTCCTGCCTGTCGCTTTCAAAAAAGCTGATTATCTGCATATGATCTCCCATCCGCAGTGTTTTTCCTGCACATTTCTTTTTCCCCAGCTTTTTCCTTTCAAAAACCTTTTTGCGAGCGCATTGCTAGAAAGGTCGGAATGTTCATTTCATGCAGCCGGCCGGTTCCATTCGTGTCCTCATACAGTGCAAGGAGCGTAAACCCTGCTTCCAGCTGTCCTCCAATCTGTTCCTCCAGAGAATGTGAGAACTGGATTCCTGCATCCTCGTTTTTAAGTTCTAGTATCTGTTCCGGATTCCGCATCGGGTTAAAGGGAAGTGTGTTCACAATTGCCTTCTCTTCAGCATCAACAATATAATTTACATAGTGATCTGTTCCTGAAAGCAGAACACCGCCTGGGCGGAGAACCCGCCAGCACTCTTTCCAGATAGGACGCACCTCTTCAACATAACAGTTGGAAACCGGATGAAATACCAGATCAAATGCTTCATCGTCAAATGGAAGACGCTTTGTCATATCTCCCCGAATCATCCGAATATCATAGCCTTCCCGTTCCGCAACAAAGCGCTCGCTTTCCAGCTGAAGCCTTGAATAGTCCAATACAGTGCATACTGCCCCCAGAGCCGCAAAGATCGGCATCTGCTGACCGCCTCCGCTTGCCAGTCCAAGAATTTTCTTTCCTCTCAGGTCTCCGAACCATTCATGCGGAACCGGTTTAGTCGGTGTCAGACGCACTTCCCAATCCCCTGAACTCACCTTCAGGAATGTCTCATGGGAGACAGGACGCCCCCATTCCCAGCCTTCTCGAACCCAACGATCTATGGTTTCAGCATTTATATCCTGATATTTCATGGCTTTCCCTCCTGCAAAAAGTCCGATATCCCGCTTGTCTTCAGGTAAGCTTCTGCAGTTTCCTCTTCCATACTTTTCCGATTCAAATCAGTTGCCCCTTATTTACGGCAGCCAGACTTGCACCATACCGCTTTTACAAACTCTGCAGCCATATTATGACAGTCAAAGAATTCCAGTTTTTCTAAAGGTCTCAATAGGGATAGCAATGCTTAAGTTTGATCTCATGGAGTATTCACTTTTCCTGTTTCTCCAACCTCTTCCGAAAACTCCTTTAAAAATGACTCCATGAATGCATGGCGTGGAGCAGCCATCTCTCGTGCTGCTTTCGTGTTCAGTCCCTCTCTCAGGAGCAGCAGCTTTTCATAAAAATGTCTGATCGTTTCCTCCAGTGTCCTTCCGTGCTCCCCGCCAAATGCAAAAGTCCGGGCTATTCCAATAGCCCCAATAGCATCAAGCCGGTCTGCATCCTGCACAATTTGGCCTTCAAGTGTTTCCGGTTTTTTATTTCGGTTCCGGCTGAAGGACACTGAATTGACTGCACTGCAGATCTTCTCAATCTGGCCCGATTCGATCTGTCTCTCAGCGAGAAATGCACGGGCATTGGCATTGTTCGTTGTATGAAACAGTTTATGATCATCCACATCATGCAGCAGTGCTGCAAGCGCAACGATTCCCCGATCACAATCTGGTTCCGTTTCCGCAATTACCATAGCGGTTCGAAAGACCCTTAAGGTATGTTCTGCATCATGTCCTCCGGAATTATCACAAAACAGTTCTTTTACATATGCAACCGCATGATCAATATCCCTGCTTGCCTTCCCTTCTGGGGATGCAAAACCGTATTCCATCTTTCCAAATCCTTCCTTTTCTTTTCGTCCAATGTCCTCTTTCGGAATCCTTCATCCAAATAGTGCATCAACACCCGCTTAACATCCGCTGCAATTACATATGCTTCCTGTGGGATCTTGCGTCTAGTACTATCCATACTAGCAGGATTCTTTTTATAGTCTAAGATAACAGACAGGCTGCAACAGTACAGATTCAAAGTCTGCATAGTCTGAATAATCTCTTCTTTCCGGATTCTTTTCAGAAACAGAGGAACTCATCTAATCATCAAAGTATTTGCATATACTCTTTGCTATATATAGTTTCTCCATGTTGCTGTCAAGACACGTTATCAATCCGAATTACAGAAGAGTCCCATATCCTGTTTGAAAACCATGGTATCATGGGATAGGCAACTGAGCCATTGTCTGTGATTGGAGAATGCTGTTCTGAACAAAGGCAAAGAAAGCCGTGGACAACCTTGGATATGCAGATCGATCTGAATGGAGAACAAAAATGAATTCCTTCAATAAATCCCATCAAATTCAAGCATCTGATGGAGACAGTCGTTTGTTTTGTTCATCACGAACCAGTTCGGATCAGTATATCTCCCTAATAAAAAAGCTGCTGAATTATCCTTCCTTGAAAGTAGATGTACCGGGAACACTTGCTTCCAAATCGGTTTGGAAACAGTCTTGTCAGAAAAGCGATCAGCTTCGAGATATCCGCCGAAAACAGGCTGAAATACTTCTCCGACTAAACTGTTATTCAGATATGTCTGTCTACTGCGATTCCTGCAGACACTGGAGAACGAATCCGGATCCAGAAGATTTTATCGGACAATTATTGGATTTCTCAAAGCCCAGTTCTTTGAAAGTCCTATTCCCATCAGAAGAAACTCTGGTCTGCTTCGATCCCGACACTCTTCAAATGGTTTTCTTTTGTCTGGAACCGGAAATGATGGAGCGGATCAAAATGCTTGCCATTTCAGAAAACTGTTCCTTTCACATGGATGGAGAATTATGACATGAGCATAGAATCGTGCGATTTAAAAGCAGCCATCCTTCTTGACCTGGACGGCACACTTTGGGATTCCTCAGGATGCGTACTTCCGGTTTGGAACCGTGTCCTCTCCCGTCATCCAGAGTTGGGCCGGCAAATCACAGCAGCAGAGCTTGCTTCAGCCATGGGTCTGACGCTTGAAGAAATCTCCCATATGTTGCTTCCGGATCAATGTCCTGAAATTCAGGCGTCGGTCATGCAGGAAATCTGTACCAAAGAAGTCGAATATCTCCGCTCGCATGGGGCTATTCTTTACCCGGGAGTTCCCGAAACGCTGCACGCATTGATGGAGCATTACTCTCTGTTTCTTGTCAGCAACTGTCAGGACGGATATGCCGAAGCTTTTTTCTCTTATCACGGTTTAGGCAACTGTTTTTCTGACTACGAAACTTCCGGACGGACAGGACTTGCCAAAGCTGATAATATCCGGCTGATTCTTCAAAGAAGCCAAATCAGGCATGCCGTGTATGTAGGTGATACGCTTGGAGACGAACAAAGCGCATCAGATGCTGGAATCCCGTTTATCCACTGCGCATATGGATTTGGAAAGGCGCTTCATCCGAATGGAATCATCCATAGTTTCTCAAAACTTCCGGAAGCAGTCCGGGCTGTTTTTTCCTGCCAGCAATGCAGGCACAGTCGCTAGATCCTTATCCCATGCAGAAATTCCATGCGGTTACTCCGCCAATTCCCTGTTTTTTCTTATCGCCATATAATTTGCAATCAAAATATATACTGTATTCTCTGTATCCCTCTTCTTCCAGTTTGTCAAATGGAACAAAACAGAGTGCACCAGAATTAATTCAGCAGTACAGGTTCAAGAATAACCAGGGCATTTCCCTGAACAACATGACCGAAACGAGAAACTGCTTTCTGGCTGCGTACTTCTGTCCGAATCATGCCGTACGATGTATCCTCCAATTCATAAACAGTATCATCTGGAATAAGTTTAGCAAAGGCAGGTCATCCGTAGTTTGAATCATTCTTATCCAATGAGATAAAGGGCAATCCCACGCTGATAATATCAACATAAAGGCCTATTGAAAAAGGTTATACTGGTCTGAAAAGGCATATCCTGTTGCTGCATTCTGCGTTACTCCATATGCAAGGTTGCCGATTCGTTTGCGCAGTTCTCTCTCAATTTCATTCATTTTTCCCCAGATCAAAGAATCTGTCCGGAATATGGCAATAGCCACCAGGATTTTTTTCCAGATACTTCTGATGGTATTCTTCTGCAGGAAAGAAATTTTCTAGTGGGAGAAGTTCAACTGCGAGGCTCTTTCCTGCTTTTTTCTCTTCTGCACGATATGTCTCCTCAATCTCCGAAAGCTGTTCCTTCTCTGGATAATAAATACCTGTACGGTACTGAATTCCATGGTCTTCTCCCTGCTGGTTCACTGAAAGAGGATCAATAACCATAAAATAATAATTCAGAATGGCTGTCAGGGTTATTTTCTTCGGGTCATAGTCAATCCGTATTGTTTCGGCATGCCCACTGTTTCTGCATACTTCCTGATAGGTCGGTGCTGCTTCTGGTCCGTTAGCATAGCCGACCATGGTATGAATAATTCCGTCGAACTGATCAAAAAACTTTTGCATTCCCCAGAAGCATCCGCCTGCTAGATAGATTGTTTTCATGCATTCTGCCTCCTCAGAAGTTGTTCTGTTCCTGTTTTATTGGTTATTTCCCGCAATATCTTTCCCTGAAGTCATCCCTTGTATTTCGAATTCTGAAATATGCGATTTCCAGCATGAAAAAATTCAGCAATGCAAATATCAAAATATAGAGAGGCATAATCTGGATCCCGACAATCTGCTGAATCTGTCCGAACACCATCGGCATAAAAGTGCTTCCTATATATGCAGATGCCATCTGAAGTCCAATAACCGCTGCGCTGCAACGTCTTCCAAAGTTGTCAGGGGCCATATGCTGAATAGCAGGATAAACCGGTCCCATCCCTATTCCAATGATAACAAATCCGACTACAGCAACCAAATAGGAACGTGCTGGCAAGGAAACCAGAAAAATCCCGGCTAACTCCATTGTGATTCCTATACGAATCATTTTTCTATCCCCAACCCGATTGGAGACAATACCAGAAATCAGCCTGCCCAGCATCAGACCGCCAAAGATCAAAGAGCCAAATGCCGCAATGGTCTCGTTGCTCAGCTGCAGCCTGGTCCCCGCAAAATAGCTTGGCGTCCAGAGAAGACATGTTCCCTCGCCGGAGCAGTAAGCAAAGAAAGCAATCAGTGTCAGAGCTACCCCGGGCTTCTTTATTGCTTCCCGTATTCCAGCGCTTTCCCGCATTTCTCTCTCCTCATCTGCACTGTTCTTCCGCCACACAGGAAAAGAAAGCAGGCACACTATCAGAATCCCTATCTGAATACATGCAGTCCATCTATACCCTTGGTTCCATTTAGCAGTCTTCAGCGCCAGCGACATGATGAAAGGGCTGATAACAGCACCTACCCCATAAAAGCAGTGCAAAAAGTTCATAACGGACGATGGAAAATGATTTGCCACATAATGGTTCATAGCCGCATCGATTGAACCAGCCCCCATTCCATATGGAACAGCAAAAAGCAACAAAAGCCAGTAATGATCTGAAAGAGAAAAACCAAACAGACCGACTACTGTCAGAAAAACAGATACGATTACAATCCATTTTGTATGTACTCTTCGGACAAGTCTAGGACTAAGTAAAGCTGATATGATCGTCATAAACGAGATCATCATCGAAACATAGCCTGCGTAGGAGGAAGGTACGCCAAAGGTATGCTGCATTTGGGGCCATCCTGATCCCAGCAGCGAATCTGGCAGGCCAAGGCTGATAAATATCAGATAAATAACCGCCAGCAAAAGGGATCCCATCGCTCTTCTCCTCTATCTATCGAAATACCATCAGCTGTTCCCAGGTGCAATTATATCCCGGCGGGCAAACCTGTTTCCAGTTGTTCTATTACTGTATCCCAACCTGACGGAGTGTGCCGATAATCATATTCATCATGTTTCATGACACGCATTCAAAAAGAAAAACATGCAGCCACCTGAATGAAAAGCTCTTTTAGGAAAAAGGCGCCCGATACCGGGTATCATTCTGTATGCTACAGTTATATTATGGAAATATGATAAAATAATAGAAAAGCTAAAGGAGATATTCCTTATGAAATCATTCCATAAAGGGTTGTTGAAAAAAACCTTACTGCTTGCCGTTGCATTGCTGGCAATTGCCGTTTTTGCATCCGTCTCCCTGGCTGAAGTCGCTGATTCTGAAGAAATCGTTTCTGTTTTTTCAGTTCCGGGTATCGACATTTCAACTGTTGCCGGCGGTGCGAATCTCACTGTCGATACTACAGTATTCCTGTTTGAAGACGGTTCCTATCTACAGTATATGGCTGACAAAACAAATGCAGTTCTCCTCAGCGAAGGCCATTTTGAAAAAGGATCCGAAATAGATCCGAGCAAACCGCTCTCCGGTTTGCTAACTGTTAACAAGGTTTATCGGGAAAACAATACATACGCTGATATCAATCTCACCGTTGGTGTCAACTTCTCCGAATTGAAAGATTACTGCCTGCACCTTGATAGTCAGGATGGGACTCTTGTAGCTGCATTTACCCAAGCTGCCAAACAGAAACTTGTTAAAGCAGATGGTTCCGAGTCTTATCTTAATACGATATGGCTATATTATGATGACGGCTCTTTCAAGCAATATGCCACTTTAGATGATGGTACCGAGGTTCTGTTCAGTGTCGGAGATTATACGGTAAGCAATGGTTTTGAAGCCTTGGATTCGATCTTGACCCTTCATAGAACACAAAAGTATCAGGATGGAATCGGCCTTACCGATTATAACTCGCTGCATGATTATGTTATCGGCACTCTGGATTTCATCAGGGTTTATCCAAATTCAGAAAGCTGATTCCAGAATAACGACGGAGATACTACTTACTGCAAAAAGCAATGGAATCCTGGTCTTGAATTCCATTGCTTTATCGTTTCTGCAGATTGTTCTAAAAAACTGTATCTGTACCAGCAATATCGACAACAGCATACTCGGAATGGCAGCCAGTCTTGAATTTGAATGCCCAGCAGCTGATCCCGGAAGAAACAATGAAATCTGTACCGATGCGTCGCTCATATCCGAAGGTCCGGCAGTTTTCCCCGATCCACTCGCCTGCACGGTTGATAGGGAAAAATTGGCCTCCATGCGTATGGCCTGACATCACGAGGTCTGCCCCCGCTTCCGCTTCTGCATCAAAATCGGAAGGCTGATGATCTAGAAAAATGATATACCGGTTTTTATCCGTTCCTTCCATCAGTTCACCGGCAGTTTTCCGAACGTTTCCCATATTATTCCAGGACCGGTCCTCCCTGCCGATAATACAGAGGTCATCCCCAATTTCCTGTATGTTATCTTCCAGTATGATAATCCCGTTTTCAAGAAGGGACTCCTGAAGTTCCCTGTTCGTCCATCCCCTTGTTGCTTCATCCGAGTATCCCCGGTCATGGTTTCCATAAACAAAGAAGACACCATACCTTGAATTCAGTCTCCCCAGGGCAGCGCACCCTTCAAGCATGTCTGTCCGAGATGTATCATCATCAACAAAATCCCCGGTCACGACTACAATATCCGGAGAAAGCAGATTAATATCTTCGATATGCTTTCCAAGTCCGTCAGCATGAAAAGTCGCCCCAATATGAGAATCGGTTAGCTGCACTATACGGATACTGCGACTCAGCTTATCCGATTTCAGCGTATAGAACTCGGTTCTGACATGATGGGCTGCAACCCATCCGGCAGTTAGATAAAGGATGCAGATAACAATTGCAGAAACAGCGGCTGCAGACCTGGCTTGCTCTTTTCCCGCTCTGCACAGTTTTGATATCCCCCAAGCGGACAAATCGCAGATCATCCAGAAAAGAACAAGATGAACCAGACAGATCACTGCGTTCATGACATTCCAGATCAGGCTGAGCAGTATGGTTATCCCTGAAAAAAAGAGAAAGCAGACAAATCGCCCGGCTTTTCTTCTGTTTCCGGTTATTGTCTTGATGCAAGGCAGCTGCGCTGCGCGAAAAGAGATGTACAGTATGCCTCCAAAGAATGCAGCAAATAGCGCACTCATGATAGCAATCCACATCCACATCTTCCGTTCAGTTCCTTCCGCTTGGAATCAGCTTCAATTCCTATTATAAAAACGGTTTTGTCAATACCTCTCCGTTGCTGCTTAATTCTATCGAACCTGATTCCCCACATGCAAGGCTTGAGATGAATCCGCTGTCCTCCATAATAATCCGGTCTTATCTAGCCTTTTCTCTTAAATATAAACGGTTCCGCAGGTCTCTACGCGTACCGGTCCACCAAGAGATATCCTTGCAAGCCGGCCATGTTCCTTTGCAATTGAAACAATCAGTTCACCTCCCGGCTGCATCAAACGAAACGTTTGCTCTGTACATTTTGAACGTAAAGCTAACCAAAGCGCGACCGCGCACGAACCTGATCCGCAGCTGCTTTCCCATACTCTGGAATCTGTTTCGTTAACTACCACATAAGGGACCAGCCGTTTTGCTGACTGATCATAATACATCAATCCAAATGCAGTATCTGGAAGATTCTCTTTTCTCAAAACTGCTTGCGCTGCTTCCTCGTCAGATTCTTCCGGTTTCCGATCTGGAAGAACTATATGAACAATCCCGTCAAAAACTACAACCGCAATATGTCCAAATTCTACACTCTCTACTATCTTCATTTCCCTGGGAAGAGGGATGTCCAGAAATACTTCATATGTCTTTTCTCCAACCGCATATGCGGTTGCATCCAGCGGGCTTTCTGCTCCAGAAACATTCACCTTCGTATGCTCCGGAATCCCGGGAAGGAAAATGGAATTCTCAGCCTGATTTTCAGGATTCAGAAACTGTTTCCATGCCGCAAAGCATCTGGAAGCATTCCCGCAGAATTCTCCGCCCATCATTTCCATCCGTAATCCGTTTTCTGTTCTTTGGATAAAACCGACCTGTTCCGCTCCGATGCTTTCAGGACGCATAATCCTCTGTGCAACCTCGCTGTACTGCTCGCGCTGAACCGGATCCGTGATTAGGACGGTCAAATTCCCACTCGGATTCATTTTTACAAAATGCAGTTCCATTTTCTATTCTTGTCTCTTTCGGTATAATAATTGCTACTGATACAATTGCAGATATGTCTCTTGGAAAAACTCACTCGAATTACGTCAGGAAAGGACTGTCCGATATGAAAAAGATGATTATTCCGATTCTCTGCATTGCTTCTTCCGTTTTCTTTCTTGTCACTACAATTATGAACGTTCAGCGTTCCCTGTATCTTCCTGCTCTTCTCTCCATTGGTCTTGCACTGTTCTTTGGATATTTCGGTGTCAATTCCTTTTTCAAGAAATAAAAATCCATCCCAAACTGCGTCTTCCTGATTCTCCATTTCCTGAACTTAAGCCTTCTTTATAGAATGAGAAGACCGACGGGGCCGGTCTTCTCATTCATTGTATGGGAGGCTCTATTTACGGCTTCATAGATACCCGTTTGATTACGTAGTATTCTGCAAGTGACCATTTAGACTGATCGCAACCCAGTCCAGACTGTTTGATCCCGACATGCGGAGTAAAAATATTGCCGGAAGCGCCATTGAAGAAAACATCGCCCGACTGGAAAGCCTCAAACGCCTTGGCCAATGCCCTTGCATCATGGCCCCAGATGTAGGAAGCAAGTCCCAGATCCGTATCCACAGCCTGTTCCAGAACACGGTCAAAATCAGAATAAGGCTGAACCGCGATCAGGGGCCCAAAGATTTCTTCCTTTGCACACCGCATGGAATCATTGCAGTCAACCAGCAATGCAGGCGTTACAAAGTTCCCTGCTTCCATACCCGCAGGAATCTCTCCGCCTTTTACTAGCGTAGCACCTTTTTCCTGCGCGTCCCGAATCAGATCCAGGATTCTATCTCTCGCACCGCGATTGATCATCGGTCCCATTACAATCTGGCCTTCATCCTTCCAACGGCCGACAGTTACCAGGTCCATTTTTTCTGCTACGAGTTCACAGAATCTCTTATATAATGATTCATGCACATAGATCCGGTTATAATCTGTGCAATCCTGCCCAGAATTGGAGACCTTGGTTGCAACAATATTCATTGCAATCTTCTCAAGCTCATCCCCACAGTCCCCCATAATGATAACCGGTGCATTCCCGCCCAGTTCCAGAGAATAATTCTTAATGGATGTAGATCCCTCATGCATAACCTGAACGCCGGTATCCGAAGAACCAATCAGCGTGATCATATTCGGAATCTTGCTGCTGTTTAAAGCATATCCAACTTCAGAGGATTTCCCTGTCACAATATTCAGTACACCAGCCGGGAGGCCGATCCTCTGCGCAATTTCACCGTAATGCAGAGAGGCAAGGCAGGTCTGAGAGGAAGGCTTCAGCACGATAGTGCAACCGGAGGCCAGCGCCGGCCCCATCTTCAGTCCCATATTGGCCAACGGATAGTTCCAGGCAAGATGGCCGACCACAACACCGCGCGGGCGATGGGTTACAACATGATAAACGCCATGGTCATGCGCTGATTTATCCGGGATCGCTGTTCCAAAAACACGCCTCGCTTCATCTCCATAGAAGGTCAGCATCCTTGCGCCCGCCTCAAAATCACCGACTGCATTTTTATAGGGCTTGCCTGATTCATCAGAATCAAGTTTAATCAGATAATCGCGGTCCTTGTACAGTTCTGCCTGGAATTTCATCATCCATTCGATCCGCTCATCCACGGATGTTCTGGACCATGTTTTAAATGCCTCCCTGGCTGCTTCAAGAGCTTGGACCGCCTGTGCAGCGCTAGCGCCTTTCAAGGTAGCAATCTCGCTCCCATCCGCAGGATTGTCCACCCGAATCGGCGCGCCTTCACCTTCAACCAGCTTCCCGCCGATAAACATTTTTGTATTCATTCTTTCACTCCCTTCATACTAATGCACAGATTCTTAAAGGCATTCTTTAAAAATTGCGTATACGGTATCGTATCCAATTGGTGCCATTCTTCCAATGGTCGCATTTCCATACTGGAAATTCTTCTTCACAACGGAAACAATTTCTTCCTCACTCAGGTTTTTTACGCCCAGATCGGAAAGTTTTCTCGGCAGTTTCAGCACATCATAGAAGAAGTGTTCCAATCTTGCAATTCCCTCCATGACAACTGCATCCGGATTTTCCGGATCCGGTTCAACTCCCCAGATATCTTCTGCATAGGAAACAAACTGATCGATATGCTCCTTGTACACATGGCGCATCCAAACCGGGGTTACAATTGCTAGCCCTGCTCCGTGTGGAATATCCCAGTCACCTGACATCTTATGTTCCATCGCATGGCATGCCCAGTCACCACTGCGTCCTGGTTTGAGAAAACCATTGATTGCCATTGGAGCAAGGATCATAAGCTCACTTCTTGCCTCGAAATCTTTCGGGTCCTTCATAACTGCTGTACCGCACTCAACCGCTGTGCGGATAGCAGCTGTCAGCAGATTGTGGGCAAGAAGGGAATCAGGGTTCGGGGTGAAGTAATCTTCTGTCAGATGTGAAACGATATCCGCAATGCCGCATGCGCTCTGGAAAGGCGGGATCGTCAACGTGTAAGTCGGATCCAGAATCGCAAAGCAAGGCTTGATCCAGTCATGTTCCAGCCCACGTTTTGCATGATCTGATTCCTTATTGATAACCAGCCCAGCTGTATTCTCGCTCCCCGTACCGGCAAACGTGGAAACCACGCCAAGAGGCAGTGGTTTATGATCCACAGCTTTCCCGACACAGTAATCCCATGCATCACCATCATACCCTGCTCCGAGCGCAATCAGCTTAGAACTGTCGATGACGCTTCCGCCGCCGACCGCAAGAATAAAGTCAATCTGGTCTTTTTTGCATATAGCAATGCCTTCATTGACCTTTTCAATTCTCGGATTGGGAACCACACCGCCAAGATCCGTCACATACAGGCCGCCGTCCTTGATCAATCCCTTGATCTTCTCAATCAGCGGAAGCACAAACGGTTCACCTGCATGATGCACGAGAACTCTAGATCCGCCAAACTCCTTGATCAGATCCGCCACCCTAGAAACCTCATTTACACCAAAGATCAGATCGGTCTGATTCCTGAGCTGAAATGTTTTCATATTCCCTCCTGTTTCAGGCCGTTCAAATGGAACGGCGGTAAATCTCAACAATATCTTCTTCTGTCAGTTTCTTCATTACGCCGATAGTCGTATGATTGTCCCTATAATAGGGCACACGACGTGCCATCTCGTGGAACACCTCATCATTGAGCGGTCCGACGTGGAAATCGCGCAGACAGGTTGGCATTCCAAGGGACCGGAAAAACTCAGCAAACTTGTCAATTGTGGCTTCCGCAGTTGCCTTTGGATTGTCAAAATCATAGGGCAGATTGAATACATTCACGCCCAGTTTGGCAAATAAAGCGATATTTTCTTCATAAACATATCGCATCCACACCGGTGTAATGCAGGCAAGTCCTGCACCGTGTGCAATATCCCACTGCGCAGACATCTCATGTTCGATCAGATGACATGACCAGTCTCCCTGCCTGCCGAAACGGATGATTCCATTGATCGCAAATGGTGCCGTGATCATTATTTCAGCGCGGGCATCATAGTTGTGTGGATCCGCCATAACAATCGGAGCATTCTTGATCATGGTCTTGAGTGCACCGAAAGTAAGATTATCGGAAAAATCAACATGCTTCGTCAGGCTGAAATAGTTTTCCAGCAGATGCGATACAATGTCGGATATTCCGGAAGCAGTCTGATACGGGGGAACTGAAAAGGTCAGTTCCGGGTTCATGATGGCAAAATCTGGACGGATAATATCAATATCATCCGCAGAACGCTTCATTTTTTCATCGGATTTAGTCACTACGGAGGCACGCGTGGATTCACTGCCAGTACCCGCAAACGTGGAAATCACGCCAAGCGGTAACCTCGCTACCGGGATCGCCTTCTGGAGATAGAAATCCCAGACGTCACCATCATATACAGCTCCGAGCGCAATTCCCTTAGCGCTGTCAATCACGCTGCCGCCACCGACTGCCAGTACACAGTCGATCTGATTGTCCCGACAGATCTGGATGCCCTCATATATTTTTTCCAGTCTCGGATTTGGAACAACACCTCCAAGATCCATAGCAAACAGGCCTGCATCCTCCAGGGTCTTCCTGGTTTTTTCAATCAACGGCATAACAAACGGTTCTCCGGAATGGTGGATCAGCACCCTGGTTGCGCCATACCGTTTACATAGTTCTGCACATTTGTCTTCCGCATGATGCCCGAAAATAAATTCCGGCATTTTTCCCAAAGAAAAATCGTTCATACTGACTCCTTACTTTGTACATTTCCCATAAGGGTGCCCTCTCTGAAACGGTTCCCGTTCAGGTACCGGTACTGCCTGAACGGGAACATGTAACAACTCTCAGAGTAAATACTGTTCGTTATTATTTGCTTGCCTTCGGCTGAGTGAGCAGAGATACAATGACGCACACAACCAGAGCCGGGATCAGGCAGAACAGGGATGTTGAAAGATGCGTGACATGCAGCACGTTCAAGAGAGCCGCGATTGCGCCGACAATCATGGATGCCAGGGCACCGATGCCGGTCGTCTTTTTCCAGAAACGTCCGCAAAGGAACGGGATCATGCCTCCGCAGACCCAGAGCGTATATCCGCTTGCAAGCACGGTGATGATGTCATTCTGGGTAAAGCTGAGCAGCAGGGCAAGTGCCATCAGAACCCAGGACAGCCACTGGCATGCAAACTTCTGCTTCTTGTCATCCACTTTCTTTCCCATCAGCGGTGCAAAGACATTCCCGTATAGATCGTACACCCACTGTGTGACAATGGTCATAATCGTTGTGTCACAGGTAGACATAACCGCTGCAACAATTGCTGCAAGCATCAGTCCGGCAAGAACTGCGGGCATCTTGTTCATGATAACCGTGAAAATGATGTGGGAAGGATCCGCATCCGGGAATGCATATTTCCCGTACATACCAATATATACAGGCATCATCGTGAAGATTGCTACGAGAACTGCGCCGACAACCGGTGCCCAGATTGCTGTTTTCCGATCTTTGGCGGATGCGGTCAACTGCATGGAAGCGCCGTTTGTAATACCATAAATTGCTGTAGGCAGACAGATCAGCATCCAGGTTGGAGCATCAAACGGCATGAAATTGTTAAATTCCGCTGGAAGCGAAGCTGTCATAGCCGCATAGCCGCCGCCACCCAAAGTGATGAACAGACAAACAACAAGACCGCTCAAGATAATTACGCACTGCCAGAAGTCCGTTGCGATAACGCCGAACATACCAGCTGCGGAGCAGTAAAGGCAGATAACAATCACGGAGATGATGGACCCGGCCAGCGGGTTGATTCCGAGATAGCTGAACAGCGCACGACCGGCAATAATCTGTCCAGTCAGAGTGGTTATGGCAACGCAGCCGCCCAGAATGGACCATACAACGGTCATTGCCTTACCGGTATCCGGGAACCGTTCACGCAGGAAAGTCGGAATGGTCAGGTAGTTATGATCATACGCCCAGCGCGCGGTCACGATTGCAAAGAGAATGTACGCGAACGCACAGCTGAGTCCGTACCACGCTCCGCCGATACCAACCGTAGCACCATATGTAGCGCCGCCGATCACAATACCGGTTCCGACATGGCCACCCAGATAGGAACCTGCGTTCAGTCGGATGGTTCCCTTTTTGCCTGCGGTCAGAAAGTCCTTCGTTGTCGTGGCATATTTCTTACCACGCCAACCGATGTACAGCATCCCGCCCATATACAGGATCAGAATGATGACGATAATCGCAGTGTTCATTTTGATTTCCTCCCATTAATCCTTATTAGTTACTGCTGCTTGTACTTGCTTTCGATCGTGTGCTTCAGACCCTTCTCATTGATGTCCTTGGAAAAGTCCGTAGTCTGGTTCATGTGAATGCGACACAGATTAAACATCTCCACCGCATAATCCACCGTGTTATGGAATCCCATGTTCTCATAGACTTTATTCATTTCCTGCTTCATCATGGAAAGGCTGAACAACGGGGTCTGCGCAATGCGCTGAGCAATCTTCATGGTCTCTTCTTCCAGCTGCTCATATGGGAAGATCTTATTGACGATACCGGCGTCCTTCAGATCCTGCGCATTCCAGTAATCACCGAGAAGGCAAAGTTCCCTTGCCTTGTTGAACGGCATCTTGTACGGGGTAATCGGGAAATTGGAAATATATCCCAGAACCACTTCCGGATTCCCCAATTTCAGTCCTTCGCTTGCCGCAAATACCAGATCGCTCAGCATGGCGATCGTGATTCCTCCTCCGATGGTATAGCCGTGAATCATGGTGATGATCGGCTTGCGGAGGTTCCACATCTTTGTCCAAAGGCTTCGTTCCTTTTCCGTGTCCGCGCGACGGTCCAGCACATCTGTCAGGTTCTCTCCGGCGGATTCCTTCAGGTCAAACCCCGCAGTAAAAGCCTTCTCACCCTTTCCCCCGATCACTACCACGCTGACGGAATCATCTGCTGCGATCCGGTCAAACGCCTCATGCAATCCGGAAATGATTGCATGGTTCATCGCGTTCCTTTTGGCTGGCCGGTTCAGCATCAGCTTGACGACCTTTCCCTCCTGCTCATAAAGCAGTGGCTGTTCCTCCATTTCTATCCACCTTCTTTCTGAATCATTATTCGGAGAATCTCCGAAAAAAATTGGGATTATTATTTTTTATTTTAGTATGAAGTGCGATTGATATTATTTATTCTAGCAATATATGTGCCAATTCAAAATACCAATCCTCAAATCACACTGCAAAAGGTGCATGTTCTCTGTACTTCTGGCACCATCGAGCCTGCTTTGTATCAGTCTCCCGCACAAAAAACCATCTCGGGCATGCGTCACAGTCTCACATAAAGTGTGCCAAACCGTGTCACCATTGTGCCTTAACAGGACAATTTCAGGACTCAAGGTCCTTCTTCCATACGCGGATCTCCTGGACCAGCGCAGGAATCACTTCGAACAGGTCTCCGACAATTCCATAATCCGCTACGGAGAAAATCGGGGCTTCGGGATCTTTGTTGATCGCAATGATCGTATCGGATCCTGACATTCCTGCAAGGTGCTGTATCGCACCGGAGATCCCACACGCAATATAGATTTTCGGAGCCACTGTTTTTCCCGTCTGACCTACCTGATGGACATGGGAGATCCATCCGGCATCCACAGCGGCACGGCTTGATCCGACCTGCCCTCCAAGCTCTGCAGCAAGTTCCCGAATCAGGCTGAAATTTTCCGGAGCCTTTAAGCCGTATCCACCAGATACGATAATCTCAGCGTTCTCCAGATCCACCTTGTCGCCCGCATCAACCTGGATTGTTTCAAGCAGATGCGTTCTTGAAACAACCGGGCTGATCGTTTCAACCATGATCCTGCCGGAACGGGATGTATCCACATCAGGCTTCTTGAACACCCCCGGGCGCACTGTGCCAATCTGCGGCCTTGCTTCCGGACACTGAATGGTTGCCATCAGATTTCCCCCGAATGCCGGTCTCGTCCAGGACACGTTTCCTGTTTCAGGATCCCAGTCAATCCCTGTACAGTCTGCTGTCAGTCCTGTCCGCAGGCTACAGCTGACCCTCGGCCCAACATCTCTCCCGTGCGGGGTTGCCCCGATCAGCAAAGCATCGGGAGAATGGCGTCCGATTAGTTCCACCAATGCATTCGCATACTGCTCGGAATCCTTCCAAGCATACTCCGGAGAATCCACCACAATGACCGAATCCGCGCCGTACTCGATCACATTCTGCGCCAGACCCGATATTCCGCACCCAATCAGAATTCCGGTCAGTTCGGCCCCAGATGCATCCGCAAGGTATCTTCCCGGCCGCAGAAGCTCCAGCCCGACATTCTTCAGTCCTTGGCCTTTCGTCTCTATATATACATAGATTTTTGATTTTCTGTTCTCCATAACTGCGCACCTCAATGGATCAGTCCAGCAGCCACCAGAGTATGAACCAGTTCCCTTGCAGCCTCCGGCGCTCCCTTGCCGGACAGAATCATTCCGTTTTTCGTATGCTCGGGGCAGAAAGTCTTCTTCACCTTTGTAGGGGACCCGTTCAGCCCGACTCGAGATAGATCCATTTCTGGAAGATCTGCAGCATGAATTTCCCCAATCACCGCCCGGTTTGCTGCCATCCTGCCGCGAAGAGTCGCCATCCTCGGCTCCTTCTCTGTCTTATTCACCGTGACCAGAACGGGAAATTCAGCCGTAATCACTTCCCATCCGTCCTCAACTTCCCGGGTTACCCTTACCATTCCGTCCTCAGCTTCAATACGTGTTGCATAAGTGATCTGCGGGATATCCAGATGTCTGGCCATTTCAGGTCCTACCTGGCCGGTATCCCCGTCAATTGCCTGCTTCCCACAGAAAATCAAATCGAATGGTCCAAGATGCTTCGCCACACAGCTAAGGATATAGCTCGTCGCAAGGGTATCTGATCCCCCGACCACGCGATCAGTCATCAGGAACGCCTCATCCGCGCCCTTGGAGAGGCACTCCTTGAGAGCCTCCTTTGCCTGAGGTGGTCCCATAGAGACCACTGTAACCTTTCCTCCGCAACTTTCCTTTAGGGAAACTGCCATCTCCAGCGCATAAGCATCAAATGGATTAACGATACTCGGAACCCCTGCACGGATAAGTGTATTGGTTACAGGATCGATCCGGATCTCAGTCGTATCCGGAACCTGCTTAATGCAGACAAGAATATTCAACACTGTTTCCATCCTCCGATTTTATGAACGCAGCAGATATCCACCGATGATCATCCTCTGGATCTGGTTGGTTCCCTCAAAGATCTGCAAAAGCTTGGCATCACGGTAAAGCTTTTCAACACGGTACTCCTTGGAATACCCGTATCCAGAAAAGATCTGGACCGCGTCGCAGGTCACAGAAACAGCCGTGTCCGAAGCGAAAGTCTTAGCGCAACTACTGATCTTACCAAACCCCTTGACCCCGTTATCCGCAAGTTCCGCCGCCTGATAGTACAAACCACGGGATGCCTGGATCTTCATCTCCATATCCGCCAGCATAAACTGTATTGCCTGATGCTGCCCAATCGGTTTCCCGAACGTTACGCGTTCCTTGGCATAAGCTACCGCAAGGTTGAGTGCTTCCTGCGCAATTCCGACGCTTTCTGCAGCAACACCGACCCTGGAGTAATCGAGGATCTTCATTGCCAGCCCATACCCCTTATTCTCCTCACCGATCAAGTGATCTGCCGGAATATGCACCTCATCCATTATTACGTCGGCTGCAGTTGCCATACGGAATCCCATCTTATCCTCATGCTTTCCAACCGAAACACCTGGCCGATCCCGTTCTACAAGAAAACAGGAGATTCCTCGGTGCCCGAGCTCCGGTGCGGTCTTGGCAAACATGGAGAAGAACTGTGCATAAGGAGCGTTCGTAATAAAGCATTTTCTGCCGTTGAGAATGTACTCATCCCCAGACCGTACCGCCGTCATGCTCAGTGCGGAAGCATCCGATCCCGCATTCGGCTCAGTGAGCGCGAAGGATGCCAATCCACCTCCGATAACGATATCAGCAACATACCTTTTCTGCTCCTCTGTTCCGGCCATCAATACAGGGCGTGCGGCAAAAGAACTGGCACCAAGTGCATTAGCAAAGCCGATATCCCCCATACTCAGCTGCTCATTAATGATCGCCTGAGTCAGCAGATCCAGTCCCAGCCCACCATACTCCTCTGGAATCGCCGAAGAGGTAAATCCCAGTTCCGCCGCCTTCTGGTATAAATCCATCGGGGTCTCTCCCTTCCGGTCCCATTCAGCTGAGACCGGACGGATTTCCTTGTCCGCAAACTCTTTGGCGAGGGCCTGAAGGTCCTTCTGGTCCTCTGTAAGCATAAATGACATTTCTATTTATCCTCCATTCTGCTGAATCTGTCATATAAGTATAAATTGTTCTGTAAACATAATAGCAACATCCATGCCAATCCAGCAGGATGTTGCAAAAAACTTCCATTAGAAACTTCCGGATTATCCGATGGCAAGGCCCTCCTGGGCATCGGCCTTTCTTTCCTCCCTTTTCGTACGCCCTACATCCCAAATAATGAGAATGGCATAGATCAGCATAGAGGCAACCACCGGAGCTTTATAAATAGAATACGGGATTGAAGCCGCCTGAACAAACCATGCACAGAACGCAGTAAAATAAGTAGCAAGGAAACTTCCGAGTTTGTCCGCACACTGGATCACACTAACCGCGCGGCTGGCTTGGTCAGGGTGAAACATGGTAGAACTTCTGAGCGTTACCAGGTTCAAATTCATCATAAATGCCATAACGCCGACAGAATAACCCACCGCAATCACTATGGCGTTCGGGATCAGATTGCAGATGGTCGCAATCATGATTACACCAATCATGATTGGAATCCGGTATTTCTTGACGTGGTCGCAGTAGAAGGGAATCAGCACCCCTCCAAGCAGAGCTCCGACCGTCGCAACGGAAAGGATGGTCGCGCTCGTAGAAGCATCGCCAATGCCTTCGCTCGCCACGATTGAAGAAATGGTCAGCATCTTTGTCTGGGAACAGGTATAAAGTGCCATAACCAGGAAAAAGAGCGAAGGAACCCCCGCTGGGACATAGTCGCGAAGGGAGAAATGCTTCCTGCCTTTTCGATCCGGGATCGCATCCGTTACAGCTGGCATCGGGTGTTCCGGCTCGATTAAGCCGAACAGAACCAATATGAGAGGGAGCAGGAAAACCAGATGGCCAAGGAATATGCTGTTCCAGCTGATCATCGCCAGCCTCCCTCCGAGCTGTTGAAAGATCACTCCGACAACCCCAATGCAGATACTGTTATAGCCCAAAAACCGGATCCGATCTCTTCCGTCATAGTGTCTAAGAATCAAGGCATTCCCAAGCGGTCCGACCAACCCATAGCAGACACCAAACACCGCCCTGCAGACCAGAATCCAGGAAAGGGAATGCAAATAATAAGGAAGAGTCCCGCTAACGACCGCTACTGGAATGGCGAGAAGCAGAATCGTACGATACCGCACCTTTGACCCCGCAACGCTTCCGGAAAGCAGAATGAACGGGAGCGCTACGAAAGCCGGCAGTGTATAAATCATCAAGACCTTCCGGTAGGGTTCTGCCGGGAATGCACGCACCAACGTGTCCACAGCCGGCGAAACCATTAATGTCCCGTTATTCAGGAACATCAGGGAGTAAATTGCCGCCAGGTTCATAAGTCTCCGGAAGGGGGAGACATATTCTAGCTTCATCTCTGTAAGGCCTCCGGAACCTCCCAGAAACCGTTCCTCATTCCCGTGATTACTTCGGCGTCATGGCTGAAGACGATCCGGTCTGCGGCAATAAAGATCCGGTTCATGCTCTCAAAGAGTGCTTTGTCATCCACGACAATGGACGGCTGAAGCCCGTGATCCAGATTGATTTTTGATGTAATCGTATCCCCCGGAAAACACAGCGTCCCTTCCTCTGTATCGATGAGCACGCTCTGAGACCCACGGGTATGCCCTGGGGTGAAAAGTACTTTCAGCCCCGGAAGAATATCAGCATCCCCTTCAAGGAACCTCCAGCGGAAATAACTAACCCGGTGTTTGCTGTAATCCTCCGGATGGTAGTTCTCCGCTTCGTATGGTGTTGGGGCATGAGCTGCCTCCCACTCCGCCTTCTGCACAAGGATCTCGGCATTCGGCATCCTGCAATTCTGGCCGCAGTGATCATAATGCAGATGCGTATTGATAATTAAATCCACATCCTCCGGCTTCCATCCCATCGTAAGTTCCAGTGCGCGGTCAAGCTCTTCGTCAGGATACCTATGTGCCCATGGTTTCTTTACGGTATCCACCTCGTACGCGCCATTATCAATCACAACTTTATGAACGCCATCCGTCGCGCAAAGGCTGACGTAGGGGACATGAACTTTGCTACCGTACGGCCAGTCCCGAGTAATAATCGTCTGATCAACAGTTCCTCCACCAAGAACCATTGTACTGACCTTCCATTTCTGACGCATCGTTTTTCTCTGAGAACAGAAAAGTCCGTTCCTCTTCCTTTCATAACTAATCAGGACTTATTATAGCTGTCGTATTGAAAAATATCTATGTATAATTGCCCGCTTTATGTGCCATTTTTCTTGTGTCACTTCTTGGTTTTCGTGTCAATTTTGAGAAATATTGCAGATTATTATATTATATGTGCGTCATGTGTGTCTCCGCTTTTGACAGTGGCACACATACGCGGTACAATAGGTTCCAATCGGTTCCCATAATGCGGATCTCTGATCTGTCGATTCAGGAGGTCGTTTGATGAACAAAAACATGCAAATTTCCGAAATTCGCGAACAGTTTGTCCATTCCAAGTCCCCGGAACTGGATTCCATCCGGGAAACGATTGCTAAATCTTGGTTCCGTTCCAAATCATTCGGGGTGGACCCGCAATCTGGTCCCGTCACGGTCGGCGAGGAGGGTAAGCATTCCATCAGCCGACGCACTGAACTGTTTGAATATGTTTTTAACTATACGGAAGCCCTTTCCCGGGAATGCCAGGATCCGGATCTGGTATTCATAGTTACTGATCAGGCAGGGAGGGTGGTCCGTCTCATAGGTAATGATTCCGCAAGGAAGCGCACAGCTTCCATCGGATTCCGTGAAGAAACGCTTCTTCAGGAAAGCTCCGCCGGGACCAATGCGTTCGGCACTTGCATCTATACCAGGACTGCAGCATATGTCTGTCAACACGAACATTACAAATCCGCATTCTGTCCTTTGATTACCTATGCAACTCCCATCTTTGATTCTGCTAACGAGATTGCTGCAACAATCGGGATCATTTCTTATAAAAGAACCCCGGAACCATTCCTGCTTAGCATCCTACGACATGCAGGCAACGCTATGTCTAAGGAGTGTTTAATCTATATGCAGCGTCACAAGCTGCAAGATCTGAATCAGAATCTTGACTGTCTGATCAATACCATGAATTACGGAATCGTTATCTTGGATGAAAACGCATGCATCATCCGTGCTAATAGCGTTGCCCGATACTTTTTCCTGATGTTTGAATACGAGCTGATTGGCCAACCAATCAGTTTGTTCATAAGCCCGCAGGACCTGGATTTTCTTCTGCTCAAAAGCGATGTATACGATCAGGAGGTTGTCATCCACTCCGGAGAGATCAAGCAGTTTACGTTTATCTCTTCTGTCTATCTTTCCGAAACCTCTGCAAACAAGCGCAACTATATCCTTGTTTTCCGGAAAACTGAAACGAAATCCGTACGCGAATCCGATACATCCAGCCATGCAAAATGGCGTTTCAATGATATCGTTGGAACCAACCCTTTGTTCATCGAGGCATTGAACCTGGCGAGAATCGCCGCCAAAACCAGCTGCACAGTCCTGATCACAGGGGAAAGCGGCGTCGGCAAAGAGCTTATCGCGCAGGCGATCCATAACGCAAGTGACTGTGCCGGTGGTCCGTTTATCGCTGTCAACTGTGGGGCCATCCCAAAGGGGCTTGCGGAAAGTGAGCTCTTCGGATACGAAAACGGCGCATTTACAGGTGCAAAGAAAACTGGCATGCCCGGGAAACTTGAGCAGGCCAATGGGGGAACCATCTTCCTCGATGAAATCGGAGACATGTCCCTGGATCTCCAGATCTGCCTGCTCCGTTTTCTGCAAGAGCAAGAGATCACACGGGTTGGCGGAAAAAAATCCATCAAAGTCAATGTGCGGGTCATCGCAGCAACCAATAAGAACCTCGAAGAGGCAATCAATAATGGCGTATTCCGCCTTGATCTCTACTACCGTTTGAATGTGTTTAATATCCATGTGCCTCCTCTGCGCGAACGAGGAGATGACATTGTTAACCTGTCTCACTATTTCCTTCAAAAATATAAGATCGGGTCTAGCCACCCGTTTACTGGGTTTACACAGGAAGCTCTCAATGCAATGAAGAATTACCAGTGGCCAGGAAATGTCCGGGAACTGGAAAACATCATTGAACGTGCTGTCATCATCAGTCGTTCAGAACGGATCCGGCTGGATGACTTTCCCTATAATCTCCGCAGTTGCTACCAGCAAATGGAGATCAACCAGATCCCTGACCGAGGTCAGCCTAATATGAAAGGACAGGCCGTTTTTTCGCAGACATCCCAAAAGGATGCTGAAAAGGAGTTGATTATCCGTGCCCTTCGGTCTGCAAACGGAAATGTCACACGTGCGGCAGAGATCGCAGGGTTCAGTCGGAGAACCATGTACCGGAAAATGGAAAGATATGGAATTGGAAGATAGTTGGCATAAAAATTGCTATTTTTTAGGTAAATCGTATTCTTCTTTCTGATTGGATACGTATACAGGAATTTGCGAAAAAGAAAATGCTGATATAGGAGGATTGATTATGAGAGCCTGGGAAAAAGAATATCAGGAAAAGCTACATACTCCAGAAGAGGCGGCAGCGTTAATACAGGACGGGGAATGGTTTTTTAGTGGAACACGTGAACCATTTGCCATCTTAGATGCCATCTGGAAACGCACCGATCTTCAGGATGCCCATTACTACTGCGGTCAGGTTGCTGATCCAGATGCAATTTTTAATTCTCCGGCAGGAAAAAACGCCTATATCCTGACTGGATTCCTGTCAAAGAAAACTCTCCCCTATTTTTATGAAGGAAAGCTGCACTACAGTCCCGGCCATTTCTCTGCAGCAAGCAAGCGGGTTGAGGAGTATCTGAAAGCTTCAACTGCCATTGCTTGTGTCTCAAGGCCTGATAAGGACGGATTCGTTTCCTTTGGCAACAGTGCGGATTATATGGCCTATACCATTCACAACGCAAAGATCAAGATTGCAGAAATCAACGATGCCCTTCCCTTTGTTCCGGGTGACAATGTGATGCATATTTCAGAATTTGACTGCATCGTGGAAGGTCGTCCAGTCGCTCCAAACAACCTGCCGATTGACGAAGATCCAACAAATGAAAAGTATCGAGCTGTCGGCGGATACCTCTCCGAGTTGATAGAGGATGAAGCCACAATCCAGGTTGGGATCGGGCGCCTTAACAGTTCTGCTATGCTTTACCTAGACAAGAAGCATGATCTTGGAATCCATACAGAAATCTTCTGTGACATCATGATGCGCCTGATCGAAAAAGGCTACGTTACAAACAAGAAAAAAGGCATCTATAACGGCATAAATATCTGTGCGCAGATCGTCGGCTCAAGCGAACTGATGGCTTGGACACAAGATAACCGCAGCATCAACATGATGCCTTCCACAGTTGCGCTCAATCCCGGCATTATTGCAAAAAACAACAAAATGACCGCAATCAACAACGCAATCAATATTGACCTTTTTGGTCAAGTCAACGCTGAATCCCTCAAAGGGCGTCAATTTACTGGAATGGGAGGAATCGGCGACTTCAGCCGCGGTGCGACGCTGTGTCCGAATGGAAAATCTATTTTTGTTATCGAGTCCACAACCAAAGATGACACTATCTCCAAGATTATTCCTTTCATGCCTGCAGGCACACCGGTCTCAGTTCCACGAACCGATGTGGAATATGTCGTGACAGAATACGGGATCGCGAAACTTGCCGGCGCAGATATTTATCAGAAAGCACACGCTCTGATTAGCATTGCTCATCCAAAGTTCCGCGATGAATTGATCGAGAGTGCCAAAAAAATGAACATTTATTAAAGAACAAAACCTCCTTGATGCAGGGATGCTTCCGGAGCAAAGAATCCGAAAGCATCCCTGTCCGGTTCTAAGAAGAACCAAACAAATATGGACACTCTTGAACGGAAAGGCGTCTCTCCTCCATGGAAATGAAACTGGAGCTTTCACTTGAGCAGGAACTCTCCCAACAATTGAATCTGGCTCAGATCCAGAGCCTTCAGCTTCTTCAAATGAGTTCTCTTGAACTTGATGAGTTTCTGAATGAAGTCTATCAGGACAATCCTCTGATTGAAGTTCCGGATTCCTCCAGCGCCACGGAAACTGATACGGAAAAAAAATTGTCCGAGTATCTCGCCCACCAGAGATGGATGGATGAGTATGACCGCCAGAACTGCCAGATCAGCATTGATTCCGACTATGAGCCCAATGTTAACCCGATCGATCTGATCGGAAACGACGGTGGTCTAGAAATGACCTTGGACCAGTTCCTATATGATCAAATCGACAGAATGAATCTGCCTGATGAGCTCAAGCAAGCAGTTCGTTCCCTGATTCCGTTTTTGGATAGCAGCGGCTATCTGGCGGAAACTGATGAAGAGCTTCTGGGGCTACTCCAAATTACTTCCACCCTTCTACAAGACGCGCTTGATATTTTACGCTCCCTTGAACCAATTGGCATCGGGGCAAGAAGTCTGGCTGATTGCTTGATTCTGCAGCTCAGTCGTATACCCAATTCAGACCTTGCCGTCCGTATTGTTCACAGTTATCTGATTCCCTTATCCCAGAAAAAATATATACGAATCGCCAAGGAGCTCGATGTTCCCGTTTCGGAAGTCCTTCAAGCAGAAACACAAATCCGAGATTGCAGCCCCCGTCCAGGGCGGGCCTATCAGAAAGCCGAACGTGCCCAATATATCGTTCCAGATTTAAAGATCATCAAGGAAGGCGATTCGCTTTCTGTGTCCCTGCTGAGAGAAAAGGATATTCAGTTTACCTTCAACCGATATTATATGGATCTCCTAAGGAACTCCCCTGACAAAGAAGTCCGCGAATATCTTTCAGAACAGTTCAGGAAAGCTAAGGCATTCCAATATGCACTCGAGCAACGTGGAGCTACCATGCTCCGGTGTGCCGAATCCATCGCAGAGCATCAAAAGCAGTTTTTTCTCCGTGGCGAAGAATATCTCCTGCCAATGAAGATGAACGATCTTGCAACAGAGTTAAATCTACATCCATCTACAGTGAGCAGAGCTGTCCGTCTGAAATATATCCAATGTTGTCACGGTGTTTTCCCAATGAGTTATTTCTTCTCCAATACAATTTCCGGAAAAGCTAAGGGCGAAAGCTCCGGCATGAAACTGGAAGTCATTCTTAAGCACATGATTGAAGAAGAAGACCCGTTCCATCCTCTTTCGGATCAGCAGCTGGCAATCCGGATTTCCGAATCCGGGTGCCCTGTTTCAAGACGAACCGTTACTAAATATCGCGAAAAGCTAAGCATTCCTTCCACATCTGGCCGTCAGCAAAATGCTTATGCCAGAAAAACAAATGGAAAGGAATAGAAATGCAGGCAAACCATGCTAAGTAATATGTCTTTTACGGATCTGGTTCAATCATCATCCAGAATATTTCCGGATAAAGCGGCCATTGTAGTTGAAGGGCGAACCACAACTTTCGATGATTTGGACCAGCGGTCTGATCAGTATGCCTCAATACTCTTACGTATGGGGCTTCAACCTGGGGAGCATGTCGCATTATGGGGATATCGGAGTGAGGCATGGATTGCTGCTTTTTTTGGAATTATCAAAGCAGGCGGAACAGCTGTCCTGATCAATTACAACCTAAGACATGATGAGTTAATTGAACAGTTTCAGCTTTCAGACATCCACTATGTCTTCTATGGGAAAAACCGATATTTGGATGAGAATCCGGCAGGCATCCATGGAATATGCCATATTCTTGGGCTGTCAGCACAATCCGCTGTCAATCTGAATGAAGCAGTTCCAGTTTCAATTTCTTGCGCCGAGTTAAACCAGATGCGTATCCTTCAGAATAAAGAAGATGTTCAGAGAACGGCTATTATAATCTTTACAACTGGGACAACATCTGAACCTCGTGCAGTTATGCTGTCACAGTTTTCCATAATGAATAATATTATCTTGCAAAAGCAGATCGATCACATGGAAGAAAATCAGACCATCTGCCTTGCTCTTCCGCTATTTCACAGCTTTGGTCTTGCGATGCTCCTTCTCCATATTCTGAACCATTCCACAGTCTATCTCCCTGACAGACTTAAGGCAGAACCAATTCTTAACTGCATCAGTCAATATGCTGTAACTGACATTGCATCAGTGGCTTCCATCTACCATGCCATATTTGCCAGCCCAAATTTCGCTACAAAATTCTCACCATTTATTCGGCACTGTGCAATTGGGGGCAGTCATATTCCGCCAGATCGTCTGATTAAAATGGAGAATAGCTGTTTGTATGCTGAATTTCATAACGGTTATGGGTTATCTGAGTGTTCCCCCTATGTATCGCTTCCAGCATATGGAGATTCTCTAGAAAGGCGCGCCCATACGGTTGGTCGTCCACTTCCGATGACACAGGTTCAGATACAGGGAAAAGACGGCAAAAATCTTCCGGTCGAACATATCGGGGAAATTGTTGTCCGTGGATTCAACGTCATGAACGGCTATTACCATGTTCCGAAAGACCAGCAACCATTTGATGCACAGGGCTGGCTGCACACTGGTGATCTTGGAAAGCTGGATACAGATGGTTATCTACATGTTCTTGGAAGGCTTAAAGATCTAATCATCCGTTGCGGAGAGAATATCTCTCCCTCAGAAGTTGAATCCGTTATCTTAAAAGTTCCTAGTGTTCAGGAAGCGAAGGTGTTAGGTATTCCTGATCCTGAAACAGGGGAAAAAATCGTTGCATGCATCGTGCTAAAGCCTGGATCTTCTTTCATCAGATCCGAATATCAGGCGATACTTGAAAACCACCTCTCTCCGTATAAAATACCATCGCAAACCATACTTTTCGACTCTTTTCCATATTTCACAAACGGAAAACTAGATCAGAAGAGATTGGAAGAATCACTTAAACTCCGACTTTAATAAGTCATCTTCAGCTAATAAGCATCTGTTTGAGTAAGTTCAGTAGTATTTATATCTTCTATAAGTTATCTCTTTGTAGAAGTGCTGCAGTCTCAACGTGGCTCGTATTAGGAAACATGTCTACTGGAATCGCTTTAATCAACTGAAACCCAGAATTTGCAAGATAAGAAGCATCTCGTGCCAATGTTGAAGGATTGCAACTGATATAGACAATCTTTTTGATATTATTTTTAACCAGCAAGTCCAAAACACCAGCTTCACAGCCCTTTCTCGGAGGATCCAATACTACAACATCCGGCACGCATCCTCCTTTTAAAATCTTTGGAACAACTTTTCCAACATCTCCGCTGTAAAAATCAACATTGTTAATTCTGTTTCTTTGAGCATTTTCCTTAGCATCTTTGATGGCAGATTCTACAATTTCTATCCCGATCACATGCTTAAAGCTGTCTGCAAGAAGAAGAGAGATTGTTCCAATTCCGCAATATAGATCTAAAGCTGTTCCAAGATTATTGCCGTTTACAAAATCAACTGCAATTCGATATAGTTTTTCTGTCTGTATTGGATTCACTTGTAAAAAGGATCTGGGGCCGATCTGGAATCTGTACCCGCAAATTCTTTCCTCTATAGTCTCTTTCCCGGAAATCAGAGTATCCGTTTCTCCAAATATTACATTTGTAGCGGCATCGTTACGGTTATGATAAACACTGTCTATATCTGAAAGCGCATCAGCAAGCATTTCCTGTTTTTTTAATGGCCCTTTGGTTATCACTACAGCCATAGATTCGCCTTCTGATGTTACACGGGCCATAACGTGCCTTAAGCATCCTAATCCTGTTTGTTCATCATATGGCTGAATGTCGTTTTCCTCAGCCCAGACTGCCACTTTTCTAGCTATTTCAACAGTTCGCTTATCCTGAATTAAGCAGTCAGAAATTGGAATTAAACGGTGGCTCCGCTCTGCATAAAACCCAAATACAGAAAAACCTTCTTTCGTTTTTCCAAACGGAAAAGCTCCTTTATTTCTATAACGCCAAGGCTCTTCCATTCCAACTGTTTTTTCAACCGGTGGTTTCTTAAACCCGCCCAGTCTTTCAAGAGCGTCTATCACTTGTTGTTGCTTCAATTCTAATTGATCTTGATATTTTAAATGCTGAAGCGTACATCCCCCACATCGTTCGTATACAACACATGGAGGATCTATTCTTGAATGTGATTCCTGAAGTATTTCCAAACATTTGGCAACGGCATAAGAAGAAGTAACTTTAATAACATGAACTTTTACTGTTTCTCCAGGTAGTGCTCCGGGAACAAATACTATCATTCCTTCTTTTCGACCAATACCTTGCCCCTCTCCGGTTATTCCCGTTATATCCAGAATAAACTCTTCATTCTTTTGTACAGAACATTTCTTATCCTTCATCACCGTACAACGACCTGCCTCTCTCCAAACTGTGTTTTTGCCGCCCTGATGAAAAGATCTGAACAGCCAACTGAATATTCAGTTGGAACAGCTTTTGCCAGTTTTCTTTCTCCATCACATGCTATAACTGCATCTGTACCAGGATACTGCTTTAGAAACTCTATCAGCTTCCGCATTTTCTCCCCATCCAATCCCGGAATATTGATATAGATTTTCTTTGGTTTCTGACAGAGTTCGGAAATACTCTGGATCAAAAGAGAGTTTTCCCGGTCTTCCCGGATATTCAAAGTGCCTGTTACTATAACTGCAGAGTCATCATGGAAAAGGTTTTGCACTTGCTGTAAGGTTCTGGGAAACACAACACATTCCACAGATCCTGTAAGCCCTTCTAAAACAGCATATCCCATGATTCCGTTCCCAGACTTGGTCGGTTTCTGTTTGCAGTTTCCAAGCAGCCCCCCTACTGTTACTGTTTCATTATCTTTTGCTCCCGTCACTCCATCCGAATCTTGTAAGTCCTGCACACTCCATCTGCATTTTTTCAGTGCTTCAGAATAATGCTCAAGTGGATGGCCAGACAAATATAAACCGGTAGCTTCTCGCTCTCTCATCAGTGCCGTCATGCTATCCCAGTCTGGAACATTTGGAAGATTGATCGAAAGAACCGGTTCATCATCTACCGTTTCTCCCATATCAAACAAAGACAGCTGACCTGTAGCTTTTCGTTTTCTTGCTTCATTGGCATTAGAAATTGCCTTCTCTGCAACAGACATATACTGTGCACGTGTTCCTCCCATTGAATCAAAACATCCTGCACAAATCAGTTGTTCAATCATTCTTCTATTCAGTCCCTCAACCCGATCGCAAAAATCAAAAAAGCTTTTAAAATCTCCTTTTCGTTTTCGTTCTTCCGCCATATTTTCCATCACTGTGACGCTAACATTTTTTACTGCTGCCATTCCAAAGCGAATAGCATTCCCTTCAACGCTGAATTTGGCCAAGCTCCGGTTAACATCTGGAGGAAGTACTGAGATTCCAATCCTTTTTGCTGTATATACATATGCGGCAACACTTGAGATGTTTCCCATATAGCTGTTGATTAATGCAGTAAAAAACTCTACAGGATAATAATGCCGAAGATATGCTGTCTGATATGCCAATACCGCATATGCTGCAGCATGAGACTTATTAAATGCATAAGATGCAAAATCCATCATTTCATCGAAAATATGGTTAGCAACATGCTCTGGAACTCCGTTCTTTACAGCACCAACTACCCCTTCCGTTCCATGGACAAAGTATTCCCTTTCCTTTGCCATCACATCATGCTTTTTCTTTGCCATTGCTCGGCGGACTAGATCGCTTCTTCCATAACTATATCCTGCTAAAGTCCGCACTATTTCCATAACCTGTTCCTGATAAACCATACATCCGTACGTATTTCTCAGAATCGGCTCCAACAATGGAGTTGAATAGCTTACACTTCCCGGATTATGCTTTCCTTGGATATACCTTGGAATTTGTTCCATAGGCCCCGGTCGATACAAAGATATTCCTGCAATCAGGTCTTCAAAGCAATCAGGCCGTAATTGAAGAAGGAATTGTCGCATCCCAGCAGATTCAAGTTGAAAAACACCATCCGTTTCCCCTTCTGCAATCATGCGATATACGTCCGGATCATCATATTCCTTCATAGCCTTTTCCGATATTGTCTTTCCATTTTGGCGAATGAATGATAGGGCGTCTCGAATAACGGTCAAAGTCCTTAAGCCCAAGAAATCCATTTTCAAAAGGCCAAGTTCTTCGAGAGTGGTCATAGGAAATTGGGTTGTAATTACCTCATCATTTTTCTGAAGAGGAACAACCTCCATGATAGGAACCCCTGAAATCACAACTCCAGCAGCATGCGTACTGGAATGTCTAGGAAGGCCTTCCAGTTTCAAAGAAAGGTCCAGCAGTTTTTTTGTTGTTTCATCTGTCTGATAAAGCTGGTTTAATTCTGGTGAAAGCGATAGTGCTCTGGACAGCGTCATATTCAGTTCATTTGGAACCATTTTTGCCAGCTTATCGACTTCTGCATAGGGAATATGAAGCACTCTTCCAACGTCACGTATTACCCCTTTAGCCGCCATGGTCCCAAATGTAATGATCTGACTGACATGTCCTTCTCCGTATTTTCGCCCGACATAGTCAATTACTTCCTGTCTGCGTTCATAACAAAAGTCCACATCAAAATCAGGCATACTGATCCGTTCCGGATTCAAAAAACGCTCGAATAAAAGATTATATTTAAGAGGATTAATATCTGTAATATCCAAACAATATGCCGCCAGACTTCCTGCTCCGCTCCCACGACCAGGTCCAACCATAATTCCGTTTGATTTAGCAAAGTGGATAAAGTCCCAAACGATCAGAAAATAATCAACAAATCCCATCTGTTCAACAATTCCAAGCTCATATTCGAGCCGTCCTGCTGCTGATTTGTCTGCATTTGGAAGTTTTCTTTCAAACCCCTCCTGACAGAGTTTTCGAAGATAGGACGCGTTGTTCATTCCATCAGGTGCTGTAAATGCCGGAAGTCTTCGCACGCCAAACTCGATTTCCAGTTCGCACTTGTCTGCTACTTCTTGAGTATTACGAATTGCTTCACCATCTTCCGGAAGTGCCTGGAGCATCTCCTTTTCCGTTTTCAGATAAAACTGATCTGTCCCCATCCTCATGCGGTTTTCCTCATCTACAAACCGCTGAGTTTGGATGCACAGTAAAACGTCTTGCGCTTCCGCATCTTCCTGCATCACATAATGGATATCATTGGTTGCTACACACTTCGCCCCAATCTCTGCAGCAATACGTCGCAATTCAGGGAGAATCCGGATCTGTTCCGGAATGCCATGATTTTGAAGTTCAATATAAAAATCAGCTCCAAACATTCCCTGAAGGCGCTGCGCCATGGCAAGTGCTTTTTCATACTGCCCATGCAAAAGATACTGAGGAATGTCACCAGCAAGACATGCTGATAAACAAATCAATCCTTCCGCATGCTGAGCCAGTAATTCATAATCAAT